>PVMK01138177.1_pt1 | contig 41573 bp, 39 predicted proteins | sample 1853481 | NCBI WGS metagenome assembly PVMK01 (sample SAMN08533507, study PRJNA380276) | Marine sediment metagenome, whole genome shotgun sequencing project.
GGCCGTGCGGAACCACGTCGGCCTCTTCGACCAGACATGTTTCGTGAAGATCAGGGTTGAGGGTCCCGACGCCGCCTCCGCCCTCAACGAGATCTGTGCGAACGAGATCGACGTTCCCGTCGGCAAGGCCGTGTACACGCAGTGGTGCAACGAGGGCGGTGGGATCGAGGCGGATCTCACAGTCACAAGGACCGCGGAGGACTCATTCTTTGTCGTCACAGCCGCGGCATCGAGAACACGGGACCTGGCTTGGCTGCGCGAAGGCTGCGCAGGGCTGCAGGTTTCCATCGAGGATGTGACCGAGGACTTCGGCATGTTCGGTGTCATGGGGCCGAGTTCCCGTGCCCTCTTGTCGGGCCTCACAGAGGACAGTCTCTCCAACGAGGATTTTCCGTTCGGCACGGCGCAGAATATCCGACTCGCGGGGCACGATGTGTGGGCACTTCGCATGACGTACGTGGGCGAACTCGGATGGGAGATCTACATCCCCTGGGACGAGTCCGCGGACCTGTTCGACTCGTTGGTCGCCGCCGGGGAGCAGTACGGTCTCAGACTCGCCGGCTATCACGCCATGAACACGCTGCGCCTCGAATCCGGGTATCGCCATTGGGGACACGACATCACCGGTGAGGACACCCCGGTCGAGGCAGGCCTCGGGTTTGCGGTCGCGTGGGACAAGCCGTCGTTCAGGGGAAGAACGGCCCTTCTCGGTCAGAGAAACGAGCCAAGGACGAAACGGCTCGTGCAGTTCAGGCTTGAGGACCCGGACCTCCTGCTCTATCACGACGAGCCGATCTACCGCGACGATGTCCTTGTCGGCCGGACGAGTTCCGGGATGTGGAGCTATACAGAGACCGCTGTCTGGCGATGGGGTACCTCACCAACGACGGGGGCGTCACGGCAGCATGGCTCGAGGATGGCCCGTTCGAGATCGAGGTCGCGACGGAGCGGATCTCTGCGTCAGCGTCGCTTCGATCCTTCTACGACCCGAAGAACGAGAGGGTGCGGATCTAGAAGGGGTCCGGCTACCGCTCCCGACGGAACGAGACGGTCACGGGTGCAGGCGCATCCAACTCCCTGGCGTACTTGTGGCCCGAATAGACAGCCGTGGCGATGGTGCCCGGGGCGAGGCTGTCACCGACTCGTTCGACATCGATCTCGCCGATGAGTTCGTGGTAAAGGTCATCGTTCGGCGTCCGAGAGGTCACCATCACCACCGTCGCAGCCGGCAAGACGCTCTGTTCGCCCGTGTACACGCTCTCGACCACGACCGACTCTGCATCGATGCGTGCGAGCCCGACTCCTGTCTCAAGAGCGATGCCAGCCTTAAGGATGCGCTCCTGGATGCGATGCTGCTCCTCCGTGTTCCTGCTCCACGTCGACACCTCGTTCTCAGGTGTGGCGATCGTCACCTCAAGACCGTCGGCCCTGAGCTTCTCGGCGATCACCCCGCCCAGATAGAAGTGGTCGTCGTCGAATACGACGACCGGACCTTCGACGCTCTCGCCCCTGAGGATGTCGTCGGCGCTGCGTACCGACGGTGATTCCCAGCCGTCGACCGGTTCCTCATGCCGTCTACCCACTCCGTCCCGCCGCCAGCTCGCGCCTGTCGCGATGACCACCTTGTCAGGCGCGAACTCGAGCACTTGCTCCTTGTCGACGACGCTCTCAAGGAAGAACTCGACGTTCGGGAGTTTCGAGATCTGGTTTTCTCGCCATTCGGCCACTCTGGCCCATTGTCGGAGGCCCGGCATTTCAGCTTCGAGCTTCACCCTCCCTCCGAGGGTCCTGCGGGCTTCAGCGATGGTCACGGAGTAGCCCCGCTTGCCGAGGGCAACAGCCGCCTCGAGTCCGGCCGGCCCGCCTCCGACGACGAGGATCGACGAGTCGGATCCCTTCGTCGGTATGTACTCGGGGTGCCAGCCTTTTCTCCACTCCTCGCCGATCGAGGGGTTCTGTGTACACCGGATCGGAGTGCCCGTCTGGTCGCCCGTGTAGCAGATGTTGCAACCGATGCACTCACGAATCTCATCCTCACGACCTTCATCGATCTTTCTCGGGATGAACGGATCCGAGATGGATGGCCTCGCTGCACCAACGAGGTCGACGATTCCATCCTTGACCATTCGAAGCATCGTGTCTGGCGATGTGAATCGGCCGACGCTCACCACGGGCTTGGTGGTCACGCTCTTCACCCATGACATCGTGTCCACGAGTGCAGCTTCGGGCACGAACCGCGAGGTCCCCATCTCGAAGCTGTAGCTGTGAACCGTGATGTCCCACAGATCTGGGAGCTCACCCAGCAGCTCCATCATCGCTCGAGGCTCTTCGGTGTCCTGGTCGTCGTCGGGCCCGCTGGTGCTCGCCGAGAACCGCACGGCGACGGCACATGTGTCGCCGACGGCCTCCTTGGTCTCAATGATGAGTTCCTTGAGGAGCCGTGACCGATTCTCCACGGAGCCGCCGTACTCGTCCGAGCGCTGATTCGACGGGTCGAGGAAGCTGTGGATGAGGTACCAGTGCGCCGCATACACGTAGATGATGTCGAAGCCTGCGAGCTTCGCTCGTCTCGCCGCTTCGAGGTGCCATCGTTTGACGTTCCGGATGTCCTCTTTGTCCATCGCTTTCGTCTGGACGGGCTGCCGATGATGTCCGCTCGGCACGCTCGATGGGCCGAGTGGAGCCTCGCGTGAGTAGAGGTTTGCACTGCCCGGTCCGCCGTGCCAGAGTTCCACCCCGGCAAGGGCTCCGTGCTCATGGATCGCATCGGCGGTCATCGCAAGGGAACCGACATCGTGATCGTCCCACAGCGATGCCGTCGGGTATGGCTCGTCGTCCGAGGATGGGTGGATCGAGCAGTATTCGGTGCAGACGGTGCCCCAGCCCCCCTCCGCCTTCACACCGCGCAGTGCGGCTACCGATTGCGGTCTGCGGTACCCCATGCCGGTGCAGTGGGGGACCTGGTAGAAGCGGTTCGGAGTTGTGACGGGGCCGATATCGACGGGTTCGAAGAGGATGTCGAACCGCGGGTCTCGTGTCATTGAATCCTCCATCGCCGTACCTTCGATTCAATGGTTGCAGGTCTGACGCGCAACAGTATGGCGTGCGTCGGCTTGTTGAACAAGTGATACGCTCATGACAACAACGGACTTCAATCGGATTGGTGGAACCTGTCGTCACGGGTGCCTCCCGTCCGATGACAGGAGCAAGGAACCGTGTCGGACAACCTCCAGCTGATCAACGGATTGTGGGTCGAAGCTATCGGCGGCGGAACGTGGGATCTCGTCGATCCTTCCACCGAAATCGTGCTCGGACCTGTTCCCTTCGGTGACGAGCGTGATGCCATCGCGGCGATCGAGGCGGCATCCGCCGCGGGGGACGAGTGGGAGGCGCTTGGTGCGTCGGGCCGTTCGAAGATCCTCCACCGTGCAGCGGACCTCATTGAAGAGCGAGCGGACGCGTACGGCGTGGTGACGACGCAAGAGTCAGGCAAACCGCTGGCACAGGCCGTTGCCGAGTGGAAGTCGGCCCCAAGCTACCTTCGCTTCGCTGCGGACGAAGCCACACGGATCGGCGGGCGGATCATCCCGTCGCGCGTGCCATCGAGGCGGATCGACGTCACGTACGGCCCGATAGGCGTTGTGGCCGTGATCGCAGCGTGGAACTTCCCCGTCTACAACCTGAATCGCGCCGTGTCGTCAGCGTTGGCTGCCGGCTGCACGGTCATCGCCCGGCCGTCGGAGTTCACGCCTCGTTCGGCGTTCCTGTATGGCGAGGCTCTCTCGGACGCTGGCGTGCCGCCAGGGGTCGTCAACGTCATCAATGGCAAACCTCATGAGATGGCCCAGGCCTTCCTCGACGATCCGCGGGTGAGAAAGATCCAGTTCACCGGGTCGTCGCGCGTAGGAAAGATCCTCATGGACGGCGCCTCAAGAACGATCACGCGCCTGTCACTTGAGCTCGGCGGAAACGCACCCGTGATCGTCATGCCTGACGTCGCCGACCTCTCCCAGGTTGCGCGTGGTGGCGTAACGGCCAAGTATCGAAACGGTGGTCAGGTGTGTATCGCACCGCAGCGGTTCCTCGTCCATCACACCGTCGCCGACGAGTTTGCGGCCGTCAGCGCCCACCTGAGTGAGGCCCTGCTCGTAGGCGATCCGATGGCTCCCGCGACGGACGTGGGGCCGCTGATCAACGAGACCCAGCGCGAGAGGGTCGGATCCATCGTTGCAGAGTCCGTAGACCAGGGCGCAGAGGTACTCACCGGTGCGGTAGCCCCGCCCGGTGCCGGGTATTTCTATGCACCGACGGTGCTGAACAACGCGCCGCTTGAGTCGCCGGCACTCAGAGAGGAGATATTCGGCCCTGTGCTGCCTGTCACGCCTTTTGGGACGCTCGACGAAGCGCTTGCGATCGCCAATTCGGTTGAACACGGCCTCGCGTCGTTCGTATGGACGACCGATCTCCGCACGGCACTCGAAGCATCGGAGCGTCTCGAATACGGAATGGTCGGGATCAACGACTGGTACCCCGTAACCGCGGAGGCCCCTTTCGGAGGCGTCAAGCAGTCCGGCATCGGCAGGGAGTCAGGAACTGAAGGTCTGCACGAGTACCTCGAACCCAAGACCCGCTACTTCCGAGGCCTTGAGTGAGCAGCCGTCTGCAAGTATTGGCGGTGAGTGGCTCGCCATCGGACATGGGTGCAGCACATGGGGCGGCGTACGGTGCTGAGATCCGGGCGTATGCAGCCGACCGTACCGATCTCGCCAGAACAGGAACCAACCTCAGTCATGCCGACGTTGTGGCCATCGCTGAGTCGATGCTCGACGCCCACCGCTCGTACGACGCCGATCTTCACGACGAAATGGTCGCGATGGCTGATGCTGCAGAGATCACACCTTCCGAAGCGGTGATCGTCGGGGGATACACGGACTTCATCGACACGGTGCGATCGCTCGCAGGTGGCACGGCGATGGAGGACACCTGCACGGCGGTGATCACGCCCGATGAGGCTTCAGGTGGAGCGGGCTTCCTCGCCCAGACATGGGACATGCACGCCAGCGCTACGCCCCATGTGTTCATGCTCGACCTTGCTCCCTCTTCTGGGCCACGATCGATGATCTTCACTACCCACGGCACGCTCGGCCAGATCGGGATGAACGAAGCGGGGGTCGCCATCGGCATCAACAACCTCTCGATGGATGACGGCCGCATCGGCGTGACGTGGCCGTTCGTCGTCCGCAAGGCCCTTCGCCAGACCTCGTTCGCCGACGCCATGATGTGTATCCGCGAGGCGCCGTTGGCTGGCGGTCACAACTTCGTCGTACTGGATCGGTACGGGGAGGGTGCTTCCGTTGAGGCGACGCCGAGCGCGATGGCGGTTGAGCCGCTCTCGGACGACCCGCTCATCCACACCAACCACTGCCTGTTCCCTGAGACGGTCAGGTTCGAGTCTGCTCGACCTGCCTCTCTGCAGTCATCGTCTGACGAACGACTCAGTGATGCCGCGAGCCTTCTCGCCGACGTGTCTGTGCACACCTCGGAATCGCTGATGGCGCTTCTCCGGGACGAGCGGTCCATCTGCCGTCGCCCCTACCCGCCGTTCGATTATGAGAGCTCGGGCGCCGTGGTCATGCGCCCTGGGACACGTGAGATGTGGGCGTGCTGGGGAAACCCGGCAGACAACGACTTCGAGCGGTTCTCCGGTCTCGAGCCCTCCGCTCTCTGATCTAGGCGCTGGGTGAGGACTCGGTGGCGAACCGAATCCACAGGCTTCTCTCTCGTTGCGATGCGTTTGACACTACTGCAATCTACAGTATAGAATATACTGCAACTTGCAGTACAGGCTGGGTCGGTGCAACACACCTCGATGCCTGTAGAAACGACGAGAAGGAGACAGTGAAGATGAAGAGCAATGTCAAAGACCTCCCGATTGCCCACGAGGCGCTCGGAGAGATGATCCGGGGGCAAGACTTTGGCGGGATGACCAGTGCGTACATGCAATACCCGACTGGTCTCGACTTCGGCCCTCTGCTTGAAGGCCTCGAGCGGGACCATTGCCAGTGCCCGCACTGGGGGTTCGTCATCGAGGGCCGCATCCGTGTGAACTATGAGGACGGTACCGAAGAGGTCGTCGGCGCAAACGAGATCTACTACTGGCCCGCCGGTCACACCGTTGTGGTCGAAGAAGCGGTCAAGATGGTCGAGTTCAGCCCCAACGACCAGATGTCGCAGGTGCTCGCCCACGTCGTTGGCAAACTGTAGGGGGAACCTGATAGCGGTTTGAAGGTCCGAGAGACACCGGGTCTGGGCTCGCTGGCAGTCAGCGACTCGATCCCCTTGGCTCCGCCGTGAGAGAGACGTTGAAGCCACGGCCTTGGTCGTGGCTTCGGCGCGTCGGAGCACCCTTACGGGTAGCACCCGAGCCTCTCACGGGCTAGATCCCCCATGCGTCGGAGGCACGTTTCCGAGAGAGGATGGATCACCCAAACCGCCGCGTCCGATCCTGCCGATCCGACTGCGATGAGGCCGCGGACCTGCGCCCCTCCGGGGAACTGTGGTGCGAATCTGCCGACCGTGGCGGCTGTAACGCCTCGTATCTCGGCGGGGCCTGATTCGGTGTCCAGCTCTGGCTCCTTCGCCCACGTGATCCCGTCGGTGGAAGTCCACACAGCGGGATAGCGGCCGAATCCTGCTGCCACGGATCCCACTGCCACCAGACCGGACGGTGTTGCGGCCACGCTTGCCATCTCGGCACCATCGAAGGCCGCCTCCACGTCAACTCTGGACCATGTGATTCCATCAGCCGACATCCACACGGCCGCTTCCACGCCCATCGGCGGCTCTACGTGGTCCATTTCCTGTGTCACCCGGTAGCCAACGGCGACCAGACCTGTACCCCACGCTGTCACGCTCGTCATCGCACTGCTGCCGAAAACGTTCGCATCGTGTGGAATCCTGGTCCAATCTGTGCCGCCGCTCGAAATCCACACAGCGCTGTTCCCATGGTGGTCCTCGCCGACCGCCACGAGACCGGGCCCGCCTGCGGCAACATTCGACATGACTGCATCGTCAAACGTCGTCGGATCGGTCGGGACCCGAGACCACGTACTGCCATCCGACGAGGTCCAGACCGCTGCATTCGAGTCCGACGTGCGGCCCACCGCGATGAGGCCAGAATCTGTGGCTATCACGGCCGACATCTCAGCGCTGTTGAAGGGAGCTTGATGATGAACCCGGGACCATGCGATCCCATCAACAGACGTCCATACCGCTGCGAACCCGTCGCCGGGTGCATCTCGCCATGGAGTTCCCCAACCGGTCGCTACGAACCCGGGGCCACCTGCGGTGATGCTCGTCATCGATAGCTCATCGGAGAAGAAGACACCCAGCCCGAAGACGTCCTCATCGTGGGGGATCCGCGACCATGTGACGGCGTCTACCGAGGTCCATATCGTCGCGACGGACCGCTGGCCGCGTGACATGTAGGAACCGACCGCCACGAAGCCGGGGCCACCGACCGTCACGCTCGATATCTCAAGATCAAAGGGTTGGTCGAAGGCGACATTGCTCGTCTCCACTCGGCGGGTTTGGCCGGAGTCCGACACGTCCGAATCCGTTTCTGTCGCACGGAGGGCAAATGCTGCCCCGCCGAACACGACGAGAATGGCAGCTACAGCCGCGACTCGCAGCAACCGTGGCGGCCTTGTGCGCGAAGCGGGCCGTGTTCGCTCTTGTATGGCTCCGATGGCAACTTGCATGTCAGTCCGGCGGAGCCGCTCGAGCACCTCATCGGCCGATACCGCGCCGTGGAGTTGCCGCTGCCAGAACCCGTAGTCCGCAAGTTGACGTTCGATCGTGATCGATGGGGCGTTATCCAATTCGCTGCTTAGCCGCTCCATGCCACGTTCCAGGTATCCCTTTGCGGTCGCCGCCCCAAGCCCAAGTAGGGCAGCCACGGCGGGTTGGGTCCACTGGAATCCGTGGACGAGAACCACAGGAACTCTCTCGGGTTCCGGCAGTCTGCTCAGGGAGTCCGGAAGGTCTGGATCGACATCGGGAATGAGAGCGGTCTCCACTGGGTCGAAGACGGGCTTGCTCGTCGTTCGTCCGTCTCGTGCAGAGGCCAGACCCACCGTATAGAGGTGGCTGAGGGGTTCCGCCGTTGGTTCAAGCCGGTCCAAATTGTCCCATGCGAACAAGAGCGCCTCGACCGCGGCCTCTCTGCCAGCGTCACCGCCACACGTTGCCATCAGCGATTCGCGGAGTCGAGCTTCGTGTTGCGCTACGAACTCCGAAAAGCGATCCAGCGCGGAATCTTGGACAGCCATCGCCTCCCCGATCAGTGTCATCTCCACGATACGCTGCGCGGCCATCAGGACAAGAGAGTCTTCGGTGAGTGTGGCCTAGGTGTTCTCGGACCCTTCGGGGGTCTTGTAGGACATCTCCCCGGCGCGGATCGGTTCAGCGATCACGTTCTCTGCAGGCGGTAACGGGCAGGTGAAGTCTTCGTCGTAGACGCACCAGGGGTTCTGTGCGGCGTTGAAGTCGATGGTCGCTTTCCTGTCAGCAGCGAACGTGATCCCGACGTAGCGGCCACCCCCGTAGGTCTCGGCGCCCGCGGTGCCATCGCGGAACGGGATGAACGCACTCCCGTCCCCATCGTCGAGGACGGTCAATCGATAGCTCGAGACACCGATCTGAACAGTGGCCGTGCCGAGCATCGTGTAGGCACTGTCAACCCCGGCTGTCGATGGAACGGGAACCTTCTGTCCCTCAACGGCTGCGTAGTCGGCGATGAGTACCCACGCCGGATCGGGAGGGAAGTAGTCGAGGCCCTGGAAGCCTGACTGGTGCTCCTCAGGCAGCGGTGAGCTGTAGTGCTCAGCGAAGAAGTGGTCGCGGTCGGAGCGTGCCTGTAGCAGGTTGCCGAGGTCCATCGATGGCGAGGCTATCGCGGTACGGATGGTGCCCGTTTCGTACCCATCGAAGTGCTGGAGATCGGTGCGATGCGCCTATTCTTCGTTGAATCAAGACCACGTCCGGTCACCGACCAGCACAGCGAGCCACGCGATGACGCCCACGACCACAGCCGCGCTTCGCATCTGCATCGTCAACGGGTACCCGAAGGCCAGCCGCGAGAACTTCGATCGGTCTGACGTCGGCCATCCGCACGATCTCTTCAAGGATTTCCTCCAGCGTGAGGCGCCGAACGCGACCAGCGACATCGTCTACGTTGCGGACCCTGACTTTCTCTCTTCCCCCCGGTACGACCATCGCGGATTACGACGGATTCATCTGGACCGGGTCAGACCTCACCGTGTACCACCTTGATGACGAGCGGGTCTCGCGGGCAGATCGAGTTCGCCGAACAGTTGACAGAGGCGGCGCTGCAAGCTGGGGCAGTTGCTGGGGGCCTCCAGATGGCGGCACAGGTCGGCGGGGGAGAGGTAGCAGTGAACCCACGCGGACGTGAGTGGGGCATCGCCCGCAAGATCGAACTCAACGATGACGCCCGAACATCCCCGATGCACGAGGGGAAGCCGGACGTGTTCGATGGGTTCATCATGCATCTCGATGAGGTCACACGGCTTCCCGAGGGGACATCGTCACTCGGTGGCAACGTGCACACACCGATCCAGGCAGCGATATTCGAGAACGGTGACGCCACGTACTGGGCCACGCAGTACCACCCCGAGTACAACCTGTACGAGATGGGTCGTCTCATCGCTGCACGCGCCACCGCCCTGACCAGAGAAGGCCACTTCCCCGATGAGGAATCCGTTGCCGCGTACGCAGCCGACATGATCGCGCTCTACGAGGACTCAGAGTCACAGGAACTACGCGACCGCCTCGACGTTGGTGACGACATCATCGATCCACGGATTCGAGAGGTCGAGCTGAGGAACTGGCTTCGATACGTCGAGGCACGATCCGTCAAGTCGCAGGCGCTGTCTGTCGATTGATTCGACATGGGTCTCACATTCCTCACGGGTTACGTTCTCGGCCAACATGGCGCACAGTCGGCGAAGCTTGCGTCGAGCGTTGCGGGGCGATCCGGCGCATCGTCGAACGACGTGCTCGATCTGAACGAGCGACCGAGATGGACCACGACGGCGAGATGATGACCGATGAGGAGATGGCTGAGATGCCTCACGATGACTCCGATGGCCATCACGAAGAGAACGCCGACGACCAAGAAGCTGATCACGACGACGACGAGGAAGCCCACGAAGACGAGGGCGATGCGGTCGAAGACGATCACGAGGCTGAAGCGGGTCATGAGGAAGAGGGACATGACGCAGAAGAGGGCCACGCTGTCGAAGATGCAGTGCTCGTCCTCGGACCGGGTGAGACAGGAACCCTGGTGTTCACCTTCCCCGAGAACGACCACGACTTCACCGCAGCCGTCTGCCTCATCCCCGGCCACTATGAAGCTGGTATGGCTACGGATCTGCAGTACTCCGCCTGACTCGCTGGAACGAGTCAGAGAGTCCCGGGGCATCGGTCCCGGGACCCTACGCGGCGTCTCACCGCGGTGATTGGTGGTTGATCAGATCAGGCCGGTCGTTGCTCACAGCTCCAGACGGCGGTAGATCAACGCAGCCCCTGCGAGGAAGACGATCCCGACCATACCCGTCCACCACACGGCGCTCGACGCAACGAGAGGCTCTCCGTAGACGTAGCTCGTCACCGGACAGAACCGAACTGCAGGATGCGTGAACGACCTGTGCCGCTACGCTGACGGGCATGGTCGACCTTTACTCCTACATCATCGACGTCCCCGACTTCCCCAAGCCGGGGATCGTCTTCAAGGACATCACGCCGCTTCTTGCAAGCAATGAGGCATTCTCACAGGCCGTTGATCAGATGTCGGCACCGTTTTCCGGTGACAGCGTCGACATCGTCGTTGGGATCGAGTCGAGGGGGTTCCTCCTTGCCGGCTCGATCGCTGAGCGGCTCGGATCAGGTGTCGGTCTCGTTCGCAAGCCGGGGAAGCTGCCACGCAAGACCGTGTCGGTGACCTACAACCTCGAATATGGAACAGACAGTCTCGAAGTTCACGAGGACGCATTCGCCAAGGGTGCCAAGGTGCTGATCGTCGACGACGTGCTCGCTACAGGTGGAACGCTCGCCGCGGCGAGTGAACTGATCTTCAAGGCGGGCGGTGACATCGTGGGAGCGGCGATGCTGCTCGAATTGACGTTCCTTGGCGGGAGACAGCATTTCGGCAAGCCTCTCCATGCTGCATTGACGTACTGAGAACGCTCGCTTCGCTCGCTCCAGACCTCAGACCACAGACCACAGACCACAGACCTCAGACCAGAACGCGCACCACGCTTCTCCGGAAGATACGAACTTCTGATTCGGACTTCGACTCGCCGTTCCGTCGTCGTCCGAGTGTGCTTCAGCCTTCAGCCTTCTGTGGTCTGTGGTCTGAGGTCTGGTTACGCTATCTCGATGCAGACTGGCTCACTCACATCCCTTGCTGCGGGCATGCAGATCCCGTGGGGAGGAACCAACGCGTCGGTCGTGACGGATGAACTCGCTGCGGCGTTCGAGCCTGGCGACGCGCTCATCGTTGTGCAGGACACCGGTGAACTGATCCACCTGCCGCAATCGGCGCTCCTAACCGCTGGTACCGCGGTGACGGCAGCGGTCGACGCTTTCTCGCAGATGGGCGCCGTCAGCGACGACCAGATCACGGACTTCTATCGACGCTTCGCCTCGGCGCTTGCCGACGACGACGCCTTCTCTCAGATCGCGGATGCGAACAACCTCGATATCGACAATGCCCGCCGCCGGAATCGCGGCGTTACTCGGTTAATCCTCGATGAAACCATGCGTGCGGGGATGATCGAGGGTCTCCACGTGTGGGCGGAGGCTCCCAGCGGCCGTGGCACGGTGGCTGAAACGATCGAGCACGATGGCTGGAAGGTTGAACAGATCGTCGACGGACTCGGCGTGGTTGGCTTCGTCTTCGAGGGGCGCCCGAACGTCTTCGCAGACGCAACGGGAGTGCTGCGCGGCGGCAATACTGTCGTTTTCCGTATCGGATCTGATGCGCTTGGAACGGCGCAAGCCATCGTCGAGCACGCCTTGGAACCGTCGCTTGCTGCGAGCGGTCTGCCTTCTGGTGCTGCGAGCCTTGTCTCGGATGCCTCACGGGCATCTGGTCTCGCGATGATGAGTGACCCGCGCCTCAGCCTTGCAGTAGCGCGTGGTTCGGGAGAGGCGACGACAAGGCTTGGTGCCGTAGCCAGACAGGCAGGGAACGTCGTGAGCCTGCATGGCACGGGCGGTGCATGGATCGTTGCCGGGGAGTCTGCGGATCCCCAATCGTTCGGTGCTGCCGTGTATCACTCGCTCGACCGCAAGGTGTGCAACACGCTGAATACGGCATGCATCCCGAGATCGATGGCGGCGGAACTCATGCCTGCGTTCCTCCATGCGATCGAGCGAGCAGGGGAACGAAGAGGCGTAAACGTCAAGCTCCATGTCCTCGAGGGAAGTGAGCATGCCGTGCCGTCCGACTGGTTCGGGCGTGTCGTTCCGATCGCTCGAGCTTCAGGTCCATCGGACGAACCTCAGGCTGAGCTGATCAGTGAGGATCGGCTCGGTGAGGAGTGGGAGTGGGAGGACAGCCCAGAGGTGACGGTCGCCGTCGTGGACGACGTCGAGCAGGCAGTGGCCTGGTTCAACCGCTACAGCCCACGATTCGCTGCATCGCTGATCTCTGACGATGACGCCGAGCACGACCGCTTCTTCGCAGCGATCGACGCCCCTTTTGTCGGCAATGGGTTCACGCGATGGGTTGACGGCCAATATGCCCTGTCCCGGCCCGAACTTGGCCTGTCGAACTGGCAGTCGGGAAGGCTCTTCGGCCGAGGCGGCATCCTGTCTGGCGATTCGGCCTACACCATCAGGACTCGGGTCTACCAGGAAAATCCTGACCTCGGTCGCTGACCGATCGCCGCTCACTGTCTCGAAAGCATCAGACCCTCTCCAACGCGGTAATGTTGCGGCTCCACAGGAGAGCGATGGCTTCGTACGACTTCAAGGAGATCGAGCAGCGCTGGCAGCAAACGTGGGCTGACCAGGGGATGTACCGCGTCCCGAACCCCGGCGACGAAGGGTTCGATCCCTCCAAGCCGAAGATGTACATCCTCGACATGTTCCCGTATCCGTCGGGTGCGGGACTCCACGTCGGCCATCCGCTCGGCTACATCGGAACCGACATCTTCGCGCGTTACCACAGGATGCGTGGCGCCAACGTGCTTCACCCGATGGCGTTCGATGCGTTCGGCCTCCCTGCCGAGCAATACGCCGTCGAAACAGGGCGTTCACCCCGCGTATCACCACAGACAGGAACCTTGAGAATTACACGCGCCAGCTCAAGGCGTTCGGGTTCTCATACGATTGGGATCGGTCCTTCGCAACCACTGATCCCGACTACTACAAGTGGACCCAGTGGATCTTCCTGAAACTGTTCGACTCCTGGTTCGATGCCGATCTGCAAAAGGCGAGGCCGATCCCCGACCTTGTGGCAGAGATGGAGGCGGGTGAGAGGGACGCGGACGGTGTGGCGTGGCACAACCTCGCACCGGCCGATCGTGCGACGTATCTCGACAGCCAGCGACTCGCCTACATCGATGAGGTAGCGGTCAACTGGTGCCCAGCATTGGGAACGGTGCTTGCGAATGAAGAGGTGACCCCAGAAGGACGATCCGAGCGCGGTAACCACCCCGTGTACCAACGGCCGCTTCGCCAATGGATGCTTCGCATCACGGCGTATGCCGACCGGCTCCTCGATGACCTCGAGACCGTGAACTGGCCGCTGTCGGTCAAGACCATGCAGCGGAATTGGATCGGGAGATCCGAAGGCGCACACATCGTGTTCGAGGTGGAGGGCCACGGTCAGCTGAAGGTCTTCACCACTCGACCGGATACCGTATTCGGTGCGACCTACATGGTGTTGGCGCCCGAGCATCCGATCGTCGACGAGATAACGGCCGGGTCATGGCCTGAGGGCACCAAACCGTCGTGGACGCTCGGCATCGATGACCCGACAACGGCGATCGAGGCCTACCGACTCGCCGCGTCCCGCAAGTCGGAGCTTGAGCGTCAGATCGAAGAACGAGACAAGACAGGCGTATTCACGGGTGCGTACGCGGTGAATCCCCTCAATGGCGAGGACATACCGATCTTCGTGGCCGACTACGTGCTGATGGGCTACGGCACCGGTGCGATCATGGCCGTACCCGGCCAGGATGAGCGTGACTGGGAATTCGCTGAGGCATTCGACCTCCCCATCGTTCGCACGGTGCAGCCACCATCCGACTTCACGGGCGACGCCTACACGGGTGAGGGCCCAGCCATGAACAGTGGATTCCTCGACGGCCTCGACATCGACGATGCGAAGAGCAAGACCATCGCATGGCTTGAGCTCAACGGAGCAGGCGCGGGGACGATCACCTACAAGCTGCGGGACTGGCTGTTCTCCCGCCAGCGGTACTGGGGCGAGCCGATCCCGATACTCCATGGTCCGAACGGCGAGCTGCGTGCCGTCCCCCTGGACGAGTTGCCGCTCCGCCTTCCTGAGATCGATGACTACAGCCCGAACGTCTCCGACGACGAAAACGCGGACCCGACGCCCCTGCTCGTGAAGGCCGAAGATGACTGGAAGTACGTCGACATCGACGGCGTGACGTACACGCGTGAGCTCAACACGATGCCCCAGTGGGCCGGATCGTGCTGGTACTACCTCCGATATCTTGACCCGAACAACGAAACCGCCATCGTTTCCGAAGAAGCCGAGCGATATTGGATGGGCGATGACGGCGTCGATCTGTACGTCGGAGGCGTAGAGCATGCGGTGCTCCACCTGCTCTACGCACGCTTCTGGCACAAAGTGCTCAACGACCTCGGGTTCGTCGGCACCGCTGAGCCCTTCGGCAGACTCTTCCCCCAGGGCTACATCCTTGCCGACGCCTTCGCTGACAGCCGTGGCGTGTACGTCCCCGCCGACGAGGTCGTCGAAGCCGACGGTGAGTTCACGTACAACGGCGAGGTGGTGACGCGCCATTACGGCAAGATGGGGAAGTCGCTCAAGAACTCTGTGAACCCGGATGACATCTTCGACGAATACGGTGTCGACACGCTGAGGTTGTTCGAGATGTTCATGGGCCCGCTCGACACGTCGAGGCCGTGGTCCACACGGGACATCGTGGGTGTCCACAGGTTCCTTCAGCGGTTGTGGCGCAACTTCATCGATGAAGAGACAGGCGAGATCACTGTCTCGGACGAGCCTTCGCACGGCGATCTGAACGTGCTGCTGCACCGAACGATCGAGTCGGTCACCACAGATATGGAGAACCTCCACCTCAACACCGCGGTCGCACGGCTCTTCGAGTTGAACAATGCGCTCGTCGCCGAACCGCTGGTCCCCTCAGACATCGCTTCCGTGTTGCCGAGGCTTCTCGCTCCGCTGGCCCCCCATATCGCAGAGGAACTCTGGCATCGCATGGGCAAGGAGGAATCGGTCGTCGTCGCTCCGTGGCCCGTGTTCGACGAAGAGTTGACTGCCGTCGATATGGTGACGATGGTCGTCCAGGTGAACGGAAAGGTGCGAGATCGCATCGAGGTTCCCGTCGGAATCACAGAAGAGCAAGCGGTAACGCTCGCCCTCGCTTCCGAGAGAGTTCAGGCCCACACCGGCGGCGCTGATCCTCGCAAGGTGATCGCCAAGCTGCCGAACGTCGTCAGCCTCGTCGTCTGATGGCGACGGCGGAAAGCGTCATCGTTCGGTCAGGTCTCTTGGTGGATCCGTCGGAGTTCCGAGATGTGACGTTCACCGAGATGCCATGCCCGATGCGCACGGTGCTCGGTGATCGCGCCGCGGCGATCACGTTGGGCGACCACATCTTCATTCGCCCGGATACGTTCGACGATGTCGTCGCTGGCCTCCACCCCGAGCTCGTCGTCCATGAACTGGTGCACGTCGCCCAGTGGAGGAAGGACGGGGGATGGTTCCTACCCCGATACCTAGGCCAGTACTTCCGTTTCCGGCTCCTCGGCATCTCCCATGAGACCGCATACCGATCGATCTCGTACGAGGTCGACGCCTACGCCGCCAGCAGCCCGTCCTGATGGGTTACGCACCTCCTCCACCCCCCGGGTACCTTCCCGTTCAGCGCAGTCGGGTGTCAAGCAAGGCATTGATCGTCTGGATGCTTGGCGTACTGGTCGGTGGCATCATCGCCGCCGGACTTGTCGCAGGGATCATCGTTGCTTCTGATGTGGATCCACTCTCGCCACTGCCGTTTGCAGCGGTCTTCGTCGCCCAGTTCGCTGGCTCGTTCGTGATCGTGTCGTTCTTCTCGCGGACCGTGGGCTCGGGATCGTTGGCGGCTGATGTTGGACTCGTGCTCAGAGGCAAGGACTGGTGGGCCATCTTCGCCGGTATGGGCGTGCAGATCGCAGCAGTCCTGGTCTCGATCCCGTTCGTGCAGTTGCTCTTTCCCGAGGGTGCACCTTCCCAGGGTGTCGCTGACATCGCAGGATCGTCGGAAACGACGTTGGAGATACTCGGGATCTTCCTTGCGGTAGCAGTGCTGGCACCGGTGATCGAGGAGATCATCTATCGAGGCATGCTGCTTCCCTGGCTCGGGCGCTTCATGGGCAAATGGCCTTCGATCGTCGTCAGCGCCGCGGCGTTCTCGCTCATCCATCCACTGTTGGACTGGGATGCGAGAGCTGCGGTTCCAGGTCTCTTCTTCATCGGAGTCGTGCTCGCGTGGGCTGCTCTCCATCGCGGCGATCTGTCGCTCTCGATCGCGCTGCATTCCGGGGTCAACCTCCTCGCAGCGTTCCTCATCGTCTGGGGCCCAGAGATCACAGAGTGGCTCGAACTCCAACTCGACGAGCTCGAGGAAGTCGATGCGATCGCCCGCTTCGGCTTGACGCTCCTCGGCGGTTAGTCGGTAGCGGCAGGTCGCAGTCTGCGTATCGACATCGATCGAAGTCGTACGCTGTGGTGTGTGAAGTGGCTGCATTCGTGAGCGAGCACGTTGCCCCGGACGCTCTGTCCGCACGGCGTCGAGCGCGCGTACGGGTCGGCCTTCTGGCAGTCGGAGTGCTTCTGATCGGGCTGGCGGGCTACGTCGGGTTCATCGCCTTCGTCCAGTCGGATGGGGCTGGCGGGTCCAGCGTCCTCGTGCTCGGAGCCCTCACCGGTTTTGCCGCGTTCTTCTCGCCGTGTTCGTTTCCTCTGCTCCTGATCTTCTTGTCTCGCCGCGCCGACGAGTCGAGGCGTTCTGCATTCGTGTCTTCTCTTCGCGTTGGCTTGGGGGCAAGTCTGATGCTTGCGTTCATTGGTCTTGCGTTGGTCATCGTCGGTGCGTCCGTCGGTGGACTCCTTGAGTTCGAGGAGCCGTCAGGCAGGGTGTTCCGTTTTCTGCTGGGGGGTGCGTTGATCATCTTCGGACTAAAGCAATCGCGGCTCGCTCGGATCCCTATGGGATGGATGGATTCCGTCGCCCGTGTTGCGGGCAGACGCTTCGACCCGTCGAGAGCAACCTCCAGGGCCGGGGGAGATATCCTGTATGGGTTTGGCTACCTACTTGCGGGATTCGGGTGAACGGGGCCTCTGCTTGTCGGTCTGACAGCCCAATCCCTTACCGTCGGCACGGCGGCGACTGTCACGGCTTTCGCCCTTGCGGCCGCGATTTTCGTCATTCTGCTTATGTCGGCGTCGTTCGTTGTCAGTACTGTTGGCTCGTCGGCGCTCAAACCGGTGAGAACGTCTGGGCCGACCGTGAAGCGGTTCAGTGGCGTCGTACTCATCGCCGTCGGCGCTTGGTTCGTCTTCCTCGCATTTACCCCGAATCCAGCGATCACTATCTGAGTCGCGTACGCGAACGTCCACAAAGGTCTTCCTTTCCGTGGATTCGTCATGTACAACGTCTGTGCGGCGCGGTGCTTCACGATGACCACACGCGCCCCACATCTTTCGTTCACTGTCGTTGGTCTTGGAGTTCTGGTACTCGTCGGAGGCATTGTGTGGTTCGGGCTCGGGACGACTGAACCTGCTCCGCCACGGCAGAACGTCGATCCCGTGGCGCGGCTCGACGGTTCATCCATCACCGTGCACGTGTCCGGTGCAGTGTTGGATGCAGGCGTGGTGGTCGTTCCGTCGGACTCTCGTGTGATGGATGTCGTGATCGCTGCAGGCGGAGCGACACTTGCCGCAGATCTGACCGGTATCAACCTCGCAGCCACCGTGAGAGACGGTGAGAGGATCATCGTTCCGTTCAGAGGTGAGGCCGGAGTATCGCCAAGCACAGAGGAAGGCGTTGATCTCAATGCCGCAGACGCCTCCGCATTGGAAGCGCTTCCAGGCGTGGGTCCTGTGCTTGCTGCTCGTATCGTCGCCCACAGAGAGGAGAACGGTCCGTTCTCTACGGTGGAGGATCTTCTCGACGTCCCAGGGATCGGCGAAGCCAAGCTGGCTGCAATGCGAGATGCGATCTCGGCGCCTTGAAGCGATTCGTCCTCCCGAAGCCAGCGACATGGAGCCTCGCTGCGGCTGCCAGCGTATGGCTGGGTGCGGCAGCAGCCCTTGGATCTGTCCCTGCGATGGTGCTTGCGGGTTCGCTTGGCTTGATCGTGATGAGCGTCCGCCCACGGGCGTGGGCCGTGGTGGCGTTCGTTGCCCTCGGAGTTCTTTCCGGCTTAGCGAGTTCGGCGCGAGCGCAGGAATCTGCGGATGCCCACGTCCCTGCAGGGCGGGTTGAAGCGACCATTCGCGTCGCTGAGGACGCGACCAACGCGTCCTACGGGCTGGCTGTGGGCGAGTTGGTTGCGATGTGGGGGAGTAGGTGGGACGGCCCGCGTGTTGCCGTGCAGGACCTACCCGCCGACATCTCGGTCGGGTCGACCGTCACCGTCTCAGGCGTCATGGCCCCCGGGGAGCGGCGCGTCAGGGACGAGTCGGTCGCCGGTGTGCTCTTGGTTCGTGAGGTCATCGAACATCACGGAACGGTCAATCCGCTCGTCGCAGGCGGGAACCTCATCCGGGCATCGGTCCGCACTCGATATGACGGATCGCATCGGGCCGATGGCCTCCTCTCTGGCTTCCTCACCGGAGACACGGATCTCATGCTGGCTGGGGACGAGGAGAACCTTCGCCGAGCTGGCCTCGCCCATTTCGTCGCCGTTTCAGGATCCAACGTCGCGTTGTTCCTCGTCATCTGGTGGTTCCTGACCGCACCGCTCTCGATCCATCCGCGACTGCGCGTCGTCGTTGGTTTCGTTGGGCTCGGGCTGTTTGCGGTGGTTACTCGGTGGGAGCCGTCGGTGATCAGGGCATCGGTGATGGCAGCGGTGCCACTGGCTGGAGGATGGTTCGGAGTTCCCGTCGATCCGTGGATGGCACTCGGCACCTCGGTGACGCTGTTGGTCCTCGTGTCCGGGGAGTTGATCTCGTCGGTCGGGTTCCAACTGTCGGTGGCTGCGACTGCAGGAGTCCTGATCGGGATCCGGCTGGCACGCGGCAGGACGCCTCGATGGCTGTGGGTCCCGTTACTCACGACAGTCGGAGCCCAGGTCGCCGTGGCACCCATCATCCTGTCGGTGTTCGGCACGCTCCCGTTCGCTGCGCCGCTCACGAACCTGATCGCCGGGCCGATCGTCGCTGGCACCACGCTTCTGGCAACGGCGGGCGTGCTCATCGCCCCGTTCGCCTGGCTGGCCAGGCTCGGCGGTGAAGTTGTGCTGTGGATAGCCGGGATCGCAGCCGACGAACCCCAACTCGGGCTCGGTTCCGCAGTCCTGACGTTCGTGGCAGCATCACTCGTCGCGCTGCGCGGATCCCGCCCGTTGGCGGTTGCCGTGATAGTTGTTGTCGCGGCATCGACACCTTGGAGTCAGCCGTGGCCGGCGGTTGCCACCGTCACGGTGCTTGACGTAGGGCAAGGAGACGCGATCCTGCTTCAGGCCCCGGACGGTTCGACCCTTCTGATGGACGGCGGCTCCGACCCGAGGGTCCTCGACAGAGCCCTGAGGCGTCACGGAGTGCGGAGCGTCGATATCGCCGTTGTGTCGCACAACGACGTCGATCACGCCGGCGGTCTTGTTGACCTCATTGCCGCCGGGAAAGTTGCGACGCTCATCGTGAGCCGGTTCGCTGCCGCTGGGCCCGCCGGTGAGGCAGCATCCGCTTCCAACTCGGAGATCGTTGAGGTGGGAAGGGGCGATCGGTTTCGCGTCGGGTCGGTCCGCGTCGAGGTCCTCTCGCCACACAGGCGCTTCGCCTCAGAGAACGACGGTTCGATAGTGCTCCTACTGACCGCCGGCGTGACGCTCCTTCTTCCCGGCGACATCGAGTCTGTCGGTCAGAGAGAGCTGCCTGCAGTCCATCCCGATGTGATCGTGGTTCCTCATCACGGATCCGCAACGACGGACCTGAGATGGCTGACGTCGACCGTCGGGGAGACAGCCATCCTGTCGTATGGGCCGAACAGATACGGTCATCCACATCCCGATGTCCTTGCCGTGCTTGAGCGAACCGGGGCAGATGTCAGGTCGACGGTCGACGAGGGTGACGTCTCCATCCCGCTGACACCGACGAACCGATAGGGTGCAGCCATGGCTTGGCTTGCGATCACAGGACCCAAGGATGCCGGTGCGTCCGAGCGCGAACAGATGCTGCAGTTGGCTGATGACGCGTTCACAGAGGCTGGCGTCGATTCTCCCACCCGAGTCGACGTTCCCGGGCGCGGCGGCGGGACATCGGATGAAGGTGCTGCGCTACGTGATCAGGTACACGCGATCGTGCCTGCGCTGCAATCCGGCTCACTGTTCGGCGGTGCGAACGGACTGCTCGTGATGGATGCACAGAATCTGCTCAAAGGCGAGGTCGATGTCATCGTCGAGATGCTTGGCCATGCAGACGAAGCGCAGGTTGTCGCGGTGTTCGCGTCCTCCGGTGCGATGGCTGCAGCCCTCAAGAAGGCGGTGGCAGCCCAAGGCAAGGCCATCACCGTCAAGCCGACATCCTCGCGTGACTCGAACGCCTGGATCGTCCAGTACGCCAGGGACAACGGCCTTCGCATCGATGGTGAAGCGCGTGCTGAACTGGTGAAGAGCTTCGGCGGTGACATCGCTGCGATGCGTGGTGCGCTGGAGCAACTTGCGATCTCCGGAGGCGTGATCAGCTCTGAGGACATTCGCGATAGGTTCGACAACCGGCCAGACGAGCCGATGTGGTTCCTCGGGGATGCCATCATGTCTGGCGACCACGACCAGGCCTTGGTGCGACTCTCGGCCTTCCTTGTGCACAACCACCCCTTGGTCCTGCTCTCATATCTTGAAGGCGAGGTGCGGAAGCGATCACTCGCCGCCATCGCTCCCGACTACGAAACCTTCGCCGAGTGGGCGAACAGCAACCCGAACTCCTACGCGACGAGGAAGATCTGGGAACGAAAGACCCGTGCCAACGGCCAAGCACTCGCCAACTGTGTGCGTGCCCTTGCAAGAGCCGTCCTCACCCTCAAGACCCAACCCGAGGCGACCCACCGAGTGACCCTGGAGCGCCTCACCGTCGCAATGAGCCGCTGGATGGCGAGGTGAGCCGAAGTCCGAGGTCCGAGGCCCGAGGTCCGAAACCAGAAGAGAAGTTGGTCGTCTCGATTGCTGGTCGGATTTCGGATTTCGGAGAGCGAGTGCAGCGAGCGGATCGGACTTCGGCGAGGGAGCCGAGCGACTCTCTACTCGTATATGCGGACCGCTTTGACCGTGTAGGTAAAGGTTCCGCCGGGGGCTTCGTAGGTGGCTTCGTCGCCGGGGCGCTTGCCGAGAAGGGCTGATCCGAGCGGGGAGTCGGGTGATGCGAGAAGCATGCCTGCGACCTTGTTCTCAGCGGGGGCAACGAAGAACTCCATCTCGTCGCCGTCTTCGTCGACCACCGTTGCAACGGTGCCTACTTCGATCGCACCTGAATCGTCGACCTCGCTCACGTTGGCGTTCTCGATGAGATCCTTCAGTTGGCGGATCCGAGCCTCCATCAGGCCTTGATCGTTCTTGGCTGAGTCGTATTCGGCATTCTCCTTGAGATCACCGTGTGCGCGTGCCTCAGCAATGCGCGCGACAACGACATCGCGACCTTCCGTGGTGAGGTTGTCGTACTCGGCCTGGAGCTTCTCAAGAGCTGCAGGCGTCATCCATTTGCCAGTGCCGTCAGACATGATGGATCTCAGGCAGCGAGGATCGAGCGAACCTGGCCCGTGAGACGGGACTTGCGCCGCGCGGCTGTCTTCTTGTGGAGCACGCCTTTGGTGACTGCCATGTCGATACGCTTCTGTGCGAGCCGCAACATCTCTTCAGCCTTCGCCGAATCGCCGGACTCTGCAGCATCGACCGCTTGCTTGGCTCGCGTTTTGAGCTCTGAGCGAATCGCCTTGTTGCGTTCGTTGCGACGAACCGTCTGACGGTTGCGCTTCATTTGTGACTTGATATTGGCCATGGAGAATAGAACCTCACGAGGTGTGGTGGGAATCGCTTGGAGAATAGCACCAGAGCGCTGCAACGGTACACTGAATCTGTCGCCCGTTTCGTCGGGCCCCTCCGGAGACACGCATGGATCAGCCGCGCATCCGCAACTTCAGCATCATCGCTCACATCGATCACGGCAAGTCGACGCTTGCCGATCGACTGCTTGAGCGCACGGGTGCCATCTCGGAACGTGACATGCGCGATCAGTTGCTCGACACGATGGATCTCGAGCGTGAGCGGGGTATCACGATCAAGGCCAACGCAGTTCGAATCGATTACAAAGCGCAAGACGGGGAAACGTACGAACTCAACATCATCGACACGCCAGGACACGTCGACTTCTCGTACGAGGTCTCGCGAAGCCTTGAAGCGTGCGAGGGTGCACTGCTGCTCGTCGATGCATCGCAGGGGGTGGAGGCGCAGACGTTGGCCAACGCCTATCTGGCCATCGAGAGCGGACTTGAGATCATTCCGGTCGTCAACAAGATCGATCTCCCAGCTGCCGACCCCGACCGCGTTGCCTCCGAGCTTGCAGGCATCCTTGGAGGCTCGCCTGATGAGGCTATTCGCGTTTCCGCCAAGAGCGGAGCGGGTATCGATGAACTCCTCGAGGCGGTCATCGAACGTCTGCCTGCGCCCGGCGGTGATGTGAGTGAGCCTCTCCGCGCCCTGGTATTCGACTCGTACTACGACACCTACAGGGGCGTGGTGTCCCTGGTACGGGTCGTCGACGGCGTGATGCGAGAGGGCGACGAGATCCGGTTCATGGCCACCGATGAGAACCTCACTGCCGATGAGATCGGCGTTCGGAGACCGAGTATCGAGCGGACCGGCCAACTCGAGGCCGGTGAGGCCGGGTATCTGATCACGGGGGTCAAGGACATCGACCTGATCCGCGTGGGAGATACGGTCACCCACGTGAAAAGGCCGGCGGTGACTGCACTCGTCGGATATGACGAACCGAAGCCCATGGTTTTTTCCGGTCTGTTTCCAACCGACGGCGATGATTTCGAACGCCTGAGGGAAGCCCTCGACAAGCTCAGACTGAACGACTCGTCCCTCGTTTACGAGGCCGAAACGTCTCGTGCGCTCGGTTTCGGGTTCAGATGCGGGTTCCTTGGACTCCTCCACATGGAGATCGTCAGGGAGCGCCTTGAGCGCGAGTACGACCTCGACCTCGTGGCCACGGCGCCATCCGTGGAGTACCGGGCACTTCTTGCGGACGGTTCGAAGGTCGTGGTCCACAGCCCGCAGGACCTCCCGGACCAGGCCTATGTGGAGTCGATCGAGGAGCCATACGTGGACGTCATGATCATCACGCCGTCCGAGTACATCGGCACGGTCATGGATCTGGTCCAGTCGAAGCGTGGCGAGATGGGGGAGATGAACTACCTGAGCCCCGAGCGGGTCGAATTGCACTACGTGGTGCCGCTCTCCGAGATCGTCTTTGACTTCTTCGACCAACTCAAATCGCGAACTCGCGGGTACGCGTCCCTCGACTACGAGCCGAGCGAGTATCGAACCTCCGATCTTGTGCGTGTCGACATCCTGTTGAACTCCCAATCTGTCGACGCGTTCTCGACCATCGTCCACAAGGACAAGGCCTACAACTATGGGCGAGGCATGGTGAAGCGCCTCAGGGAACTGATTCCACGACAGCTCTTCGACGTACCCATCCAGGCGGCCATCGGGTCGCGGATCATCTCGCGAGAGACGATCAAGGCGAAGCGGAAGGATGTCACGGCCAAGTGCTACGGCGGTGACATCACCCGGAAGCGCAAACTGCTCGAGCGGCAGAAAGAGGGCAAGAAGCGTATGAAGATGGTGGGCTCCGTTGAGGTGCCACAGGAGGCCTTCGTCGCTGCCCTCACCATCGGGGATGAGTAGCCACACGCCATCCGTGCGGGCCAACGAGTACCAGCGTTTGCGCCCTGACGACGCTCGACTTGCAGATGCTGCAGCGGGCTTGCGATCTGCGTACGTCCACGTGCCGTTCTGTCTTCATCGCTGTCCGTACTGCGATTTTGCGATCGTCGACGAGTCCTCCGAGGGCCGATCCGACGTCGACAGGTACGTGGCGGCGGTCGTCGCGGAGATCGGCATGGAGGCCGAATTCGGACCGCTCGATGCCGTCAACTTCGGAGGGGGGACCCCGACACGACTTTCGGCTGAACAGCTTGGCTCGATCGTTGGAGCGATCGAGACACGATTCGGTTTCTCCGATTCCGTCGAGATCTCGCTTGAAGCGAACCCCGAGGACTGGACGCCCGAACTCGCGGTTGGGCTCGTCGATGTCGGATTCAACCGCGTGTCGATCGGCGCCCAATCATTCGACGATGCGGTTCTCGGCGCACTCGGGAGGAGCCATGATGCCGGCACCATCGCTTCGACCGTCGAATCGGCACGGAACGCTGGCATCCCGTCGGTGTCGCTCGACCTGATATTCGGCCACCCATCCGAGTCAGACGCATCCTGGGATCACAGCCTCCGTTCCGCTCTTGACCTCGGGCCAGATCACATGTCGACGTACAGCCTGACGGTCGAGCCGGGAACGACGCTCTCTCGCGAGGTCCTCGCGGGTGCACCAGCGCCGGACCCAGACACGCAGGCTTCCCGGTACGAACGCTTCGCAGAACTCGCCGGACGGGAAGGGCCTCGTCCGGTACGAACTGTCGAATCATGCGCGGATAGGGCATGTGTGCCGTTACAACCTCGCCACGTGGGCCCATGCCGAGTACGTGGCGTTCGGTCTCGGAGCTCACGACCACCGGTCGGGACGCCGCGGGAGGAACCATCGCCGAATGGACCGGTACCTCGCCGATGTCGAGGGTGGCGTGCGGCCGAGGCTCGGTGAGGAGACGATCGATGCCGTCACTGCCGAGGGTGACAGATTGATGCTCGGTCTTCGACTCGCCGCTGGCGTGCCGCTTGGCCCGACCGCACGGTGTTTCATCGAGTCCGCTGCAGGCCTGCGCCTCACCGAAGCAGGCGTGATGGGCGAAAGGAACGGTCGACTGGTCGTGTTGGACCCGATGCTCACCGACGCCGTCGTGAGGGAAGCGTTATCAGTCTCCGCTGACGATTGCTAACTTTGCAGGATGCTCGACGACCGAAGATCACAAGTGCTGAAAGCCCTCGTAGAGGAGTACATCCGCGAGGGCGAACCTGTCAGCTCGAGATCGGTTCTCGAGCGGAGTGGACTTGATGTCTCCTCGGCGACCATCCGCAACGACCTCCAACGCCTCGAGTCGTATGGATTCATTGAGCAGCCGCACACTTCTTCTGGTCGAGTCCCTACGCATCAGGGCTACCGGTTCTACGTCGATCACCTTGCTCCCGCACGTCTGAGGGAAGGTACACGGGATCAGATCGACTCCTTCTTTCACGATGTCCACCGACAGGTCTCGGAGCTCCTGAGGGATACATCGACGTTCGTCAGCGAACTCACGACCTATCCATCCGTCATCATCGGGCCTGGCGCAACGACCGAGGTCGTGACGCAGATACGGCTGATCCCTCTGGGCGGAACCGTCGTGTTGGCAGTTGCGGTTGCGGACAACGGAAGCGTTCATCAGGAATTCGTCGATATCGGGATGACGCCTGACCTCGAGACGCTTGAGGCTGCCGAGCGACTGATCGTGGCGGCATATGAGGGCCGAACGCTCGATGATCCGCTCGACCCTCAGCTGCTGATGTCGGACCTCCCGGCGGTGGTGCGGAGGGTCGTCGGGCCCGTGAGTCAACAGCTTGTGGCCGCACAAGCGCGTGAGCGTGAGGTGTACGTTGGCGGGACGGCACAGATGGCGTCGCTGTGGAACGATCTGACGATGGTGCAAAGCCTCCTCGAATTGATCGACCAACAGGCATCGCTCGTCGACCTCGTGACGGACGATGAGGAGGGTACCCACGTCCGGTTCGGGCCGGATCTCGGCGATGTTGGCGATCTGGCAGTTGTGACGACGACGTACGAATTGCCGTCCGGTGGCACGGGCAGGATCGGCGTGATGGGTCCGATGCGCATGAACTACCGGCGCACCATCCGCGTCGTTGAACAGATATCCGAGAAACTCGGCGACGTCTCGGGAGCTGAGAAGTGAAGGATTACTACGACGTGCTCGGGGTATCGAAAGATGCCTCCGCAGATGAGATCAAGAAGGCGTTTCGCAAACTTGCACGCGAGACGCATCCGGATGCGAACGCAGACGATCCGACCGCCGAAGAGCGGTTCCGTGCTATCGCTGAGGCATATGAAGTGCTCTCGGATGATGGCAAGCGGGCGAGGTACGACCGTGGAGAGACGTTCGGCGGGCAGGACCTGTTCAGCCAGTTCGGTGGACTCGAGGACATCCTGCAGCAGTTCTTCGGTGGTGGCTTCGGTGGTTTCTCGGCTGGGTTCGGTGGAGGGCGCGGAGGTCCAGCCAAGGGCGCCGACATCGCCATCCGCATGGATCTCGAATTGGTCGATGCAGCGTTCGGTGTCGAGCGCGACGTCACGTTCGCAACCGCCCTTGTGTGCAACACGTGCTCAGGATCGGGAGCCAAGGAAGGGACAGATCCGGTTCGATGCGGGACCTGTGCGGGGCAAGGAAGAGTCCAAGCCGCGAGGCAGACGCTTCTCGGAACGATGATGACGGTGGTCGAGTGTCCGGAATGTCATGGCGTGGGAACGCTGATCGAGGATCCTTGTGACGTCTGTGGCGGCGAGGGGCGAACCGCTGGTGACAAGACGCTGACCGTTGAGCTTCCTGAGGGTGTCGACACCGGCACGAGGCTCAGGCTGACCGGCAAAGGCGGTGCGGGCCAACGAGGTGCGCCAGCAGGTGACGTGTACGTTGAGGTGCGCGTCGAGGACGACGAGAGGTACCAGCGAGTGGGGGACGATCTCCACCACCGCGTCACGCTCGGATTCACCGAAGCTACCTTCGGGACCGAGATCGAGATCCCACTGCTTGACGGCGAAATGGAGCCGCTCGAGATCCCGCCTGGAACCCAGCCTGAGACGGTCTATCGCCTCGGCAAGAACGGCGTTCCGAGGCTGCAGCGACGCGGCCGGGGTGACATGCTCGTCCACATCGAGGTAGCCGTCCCGACCGATCTTGACGGCGATCAGGAGGAGATCCTCCGTAGGTACGCCGGTATGCGTGGTGAAGAGCCGGCATCCAAGAAACGTGGGCTGTTCCACCGCTGAGGGAGATAGCTGGCTGTAGTACGTATTGGGGATGTCTCAGGACAACGTCCGTACTACCTGCTGCCATCCACTTCCGAAGTGCCACCATTTCTCTTGTAATTGTCCGCCTGGCGGGTAGTATGTGACGGAGGGTGTTCGGGCTTACGCTCTCTGTGTTCAACACCGCTGTTGGACAGGCACGACACAGGCGCTGAAGGCGCTGTGGGGAAGGCAGCATGGGCTACAACGAGGAAGTCGGTAAACGGCTCCGTTCGATACGTCGCCAGCGAGCGATGTCGCTTCAAGATGTCCACCGTTCAACGAACGGCGAGTTCGCGGCCGCTCTACTCGGGGCATCCGCGCGGGGCGAGCGCAGTGCCTCCGTGCCTCGTCTCCACCGGCTCGCCATCTGCTACGGCGTCCCCGTGAACCAGTTGCTTCCCGTCGATGACATTCCGGGCCTTGCAGCCTCGACCGCAACTGCGGTAACCATCGATCTCTCTCGCATCGAAGAGCTGGATGACTCCATCTCCGAGGTCATAGACCGATTCCTTCGGAATATCCAGATTCAGAGGCAGGACTTCAACGGCAAGGTTCTCACGATCCGAGCATCGGACGTTGCAGTGCTCTCGATGCTGTTGGATGTGCCAGATGACGAACTCGTTGAGCAGATCCGTAAGAAGACCTGACCCGATTCGGACCTCAGCGAACCTCGGTCCTACAAGGACCCGCTCTATATACTTCTGCGACGGTGAGTATCTGCCAGGAGAAACAGGCATTCAGGCTTGACCTATCCACTTGACACAGATTCAAGGGTGCGTGTTCCGTCCAATCATCTGATGATCGAACTATTGGGCAATCGGGATGCGCATCTCAAACGCGTCGAAAGCGCGTTCCCTGACGCGCGCCTCGTGGCCCGTGGCAACGAGATCGATATCACGGGCGGTAACGGCGACAGCGCTATGGCGCACACGGTCATCACCGAACTCCTCGTCCTTGTGCAAGAAGGCCAGTCGCTTGACACCGACCGTGTGGACAGGGTGATAGCGATGGTCAAGTCGGATGTACCGAAGCCGTCCGGCGTGTTCACCGACGCCATCGCCGTTGGCAGGGGGAAAGTCGTCAGGGCGAAAACGCACGGCCAGAAGGGGTATGTCGACTCGATTCGCGAGAACACGATGGTGTTCGGGATCGGTCCCGCAGGCACAGGGAAGACGTACCTGGCCATGGCATGTGCCGTCGAGGCGCTTATGTCCGGCTCGGTGCGCAGGATCATCCTCTCTCGGCCGGCGGTTGAAGCTGGTGAGAGTCTCGGGTTCTTGCCAGGGGACCTCGCTGCGAAAGTTGATCCCTACGTGCGGCCGCTCTACGACGCGTTGTACGAAATGCTCGGCCCGGACGAGACGACACGGCTGATGGACCGTCGGACGATCGAGATCGCCCCACTGGCGTACATGAGAGGCCGAACCCTGAACGATGCGTTCATCGTGCTCGACGAGGCGCAGAACACGTCACCCGAGCAGATGAAGATGTTCCTCACCCGCTTGGGCTTCAACTCGAAGATGATCGTCACGGGCGATGTCACACAGATGGACCTTGGCAAAGGGCGACCATCTGGCCTCTCGGTCATTCGCAACGTGCTGAGAGGCGTCGATGGTGTCGGGTTCGTCGAACTCACCGGTGAGGACGTCGTCCGACACAGGATCGTCGCAGCGATCGTCGACGCCTACGAGCGGTACGAGAGAGCGCAGGAGAATCGCTCATGAGCACCGTTGCCGAGAAGAAGAGCGGAGCCATCCGCATCGTTCTGCTGATCGCCACGGTGATCGTGGCCTCGGGCATACTGCTGCTCGGCTACGACCAGATCACCGATATTCCTCCCGCAGTAGCGGTGGGCGAGCCGTCTCCGCAGCGATTCACCGCTGACCGCACGACATCTGCGATTCCGAACCTCATCAAGACCGACGAGGCGCGCACGCTTGCTGAGAACAATGTCCCCGCTCCCTTCAACATCAACCAGACGACTTCTCAGAACGTCATCAACGATGTGAACGCCCTCTTCGCTGACCTCGAGGACGGGGCCTTCCTGCCGCCGCCGATCGAGGTGACGACGACCACCGTCGAGATCACGACCACGACACAGGCGCCAGAGACATCGTCCACTTCATCGACGTCGTCGACGTCGACAACCACAACCACCACGGAACCTCCGACAACGACGACGACCACACTCCCGCGGCGCGACGTCGAGGATCAGGTAGAGCGGCTTGTGCGCGACCATGCGATCTTGACGGTGGTGACGCTCATCCAGTTCGTCGATCTGCACGAGATGGATCTCGACAGGGTTGCCGACGGCGAGGCATCGGTGTTCCCTGGCATGCAGGTGACTGCGGTGAGTTGGGCCAACGACGAGTTGACCGAAGGCATCAGAGACTCCGATCTCACCGATGCGCAGAACAAGTACCTCTTCCCGTTATCAAGGCCGCCGATCTCGATCGTCGGAATCCCCGAGGACGACGTGGAGGAGACGGCTGATGCGCTCGGGTCGCTTGTGGCCCGAAGGCTCCAGGTCAACGAGGTCGTCGATGAGGCACAGTGGCTCATCGACAAACAGGTGGCTCGGTCTGCGGTCCCCATTCAAACGACGACGTATGCGATCGGCGACACCATTGCCAACGAGGGCGAGACGCTGACGACCGTCCAGATAGCCGCGATCCTGGAGCTTGAGCTGTACGAGCCAGAGATCATCTTGGGAGTGTCGCCGTGGGCGATGTTCCTCTTCGGAGCGATCAGCGTACTGGTGCTTGCCTTCCTGCTGTGGCGTGTCGCCCCGAGCCAAGTGGGACGACCGAGGGATGTCGCGCTTCTTTCGATCATCGTCGTGCTGGCGGCAGCGGCTTCTCGTGTTCCCGGACTCGTCTCATCGCCGGACAACCACGCGATCGGCTATCTGATCCCTGCGGTCGCGATCGGCGTCATGGCTTCCATCTTGTTCGACCAGAGGACAGCGCTCCTCATCGCCATTCCCATGGCAGGTTTCACCGCTGTGGCGACAGGTGACATCGCGTTCACCGTGTACGCCGGCGTGGCCGCGGCCATCCCGGTTGCCTTCGTCTCGAGCGTCTCCACCCGGTCTCAGCTTCGCCTCTCCGTTCTGGGCTCGGCTGCCCTTGCTGCGCCGGTAGCGGGCGCACTGGAACTCGTGTTCGTCGCCGGGGCCGATGCAGGATCGGCCGTTGAGGCCACGGGATGGGCGTTTGCGGGTGCTGTTATCGGTGGGTTCATCGGTCAGGGACTTGTCTCGTTCCTTGAAACGGCATTCGGTGTAACGACGACGATGTCACTTCTCGACCTTCTCGATCGCAATCACCCAGCACTCCAGGTGCTCGAACAGAAGGCTCCGGGGACGTTCAACCACTCGATGCTCGTCGGTTCTCTTGCCGGGAGGGCGGCGCGGGCGATCAAGGCCGATCCGCTACTCGCACAGGCTGCGGCCTGGTATCACGACCTCGGTAAGACGGAGCACCCTCAGTACTTCGTCGAGAACCAACTCGGTCACAACCCGCACGACGATCTGGAGCCGATACAGTCCGTCGAACTCATCCGGAGCCATGTGTCTGACGGGCTGACGCTCGCCAAACAGCACCGGATTCCCGAGGAAGTGGCGAACGGCATTCGGATGCATCACGGAACCAGCCTTATCAGATACTTCTACCACCAGGCCCTGCAGCAGGATCCTGACATCAACCCTGAGGACTTCCGACATCGTGGGAAGAAGCCGACCCGCAAGGAGATGGCGATCGTCATGATCTCCGACGCTGCGGAAGCGGCCGCCCGTGCCTACGCACAGGCAGAGGAGCCGACGGACATCGGGCTCTCGAAACTTGTCGACTCCATCGTCGCTGAGAAACTTGAGGATGGCCAGTTCGATGACTCCTCGCTGACATTCGGCGAGCTCACGGTGATCAAGTCCGAGATCGTCGCCGCTCTGACGGCGTACTACCACGCCCGCATCGAGTATCCAGGGTTCCCCACAGCCTCTGTCGCGGACGGTTCATGAACGTCACGGTTGTTGACAGCGGCATGTCCGGCACAGACGAACGGTCCCTTGCGGATCTTGCGACGCTCATCCTTGAGGCTGAACGGGTGGATGCTGAGAGCTCCGTTGCCATCCGATTCGTGGACAACGAGTCGATCGCCGCGCTCAACGAGCGCCACATGGGCGAATCGGGTCCGACGGATGTCCTATCGTTCCCGATTGAAGATTCGTCACCCGGAGATCCCCCTGTGAGAGCCCCGGGTGGACCGCCACTCGATCTTGGCGATATATTCATATCAACAGATGTTGTCAGACAGCACGCAGCAGAGTACGAAGTCGAGTTCGGAGACGAGCTCCACCTGATGGTGTGTCATGGCGTACTGCACCTTCTCGGGTGGGATCATCAGACGGATGAAGACGCTGTGGCGATGGAGTCCCGCGAGGCAGAGCATCTCGCTTCCGTCGGACGGAGCCGCCGCTGATGTTCGATCCCGGACTTTCGGCAGGACTTGCCCTCGCCCTCGTGCTCATGTTGATCGCGGGGACGCTACGAGCCGGGGGTGCGAGCCTCGTCCGTACATCGCGAGCCGATACACTCAAGGCAGCGGCGGCTGGCACGAAGGGTGCTGAGCGGGTCGTGAGGCTTCTCGAAGATCGCGTGAAGCTTCAGCCAGCGCTCGGCACGTCGATCACGTTCCTCATCGTGCTCGCTGTCGTCCCACTTACCTGGGTGCTTACTGACACTCTTACGGGTTGGCAGCTTGGCGTATCGCTTCTGTTGATGGCCGTCGCGCTGCTGCTCCTGGTCGATGTGATCCCTCGGCGGATCGGTTCCACACGCCCGGCGTCGGTCGCATACAAGCTGTCACTCCCGCTGAGCCTTGCCGTCCGGTTCGGCCTGGCCGCCGGCGACCTGATAGCCGATGTCGATGATGAAGACATCACGGAGGATCAGCAGGCCGCTGACGCAGAAGAGCGCGAGCTGATCCTGTCTGTGTTGGAGTTCACGGACACCATCGTGCGCGAGGTCATGGTGCCCAGAACCGACATGGTCACCATCTCCGGTTCTGCCTCGACGGACGACGCTGTGGACCTTGTGTTGTCGAGCGGTCGGTCTCGCATCCCTGTGACGGGCGACGGCGTCGACCAGGTCCTCGGTGTTCTCTTCTCCCGAGATCTTCTTGAACTCTTCGACCGCGAACTCCCGCCGAAGAGGGCGGAGGAGGTCTGCCATGAACCGTATTTCGTCCCTGAGACGAAGCCGATCTCGGAGCTGCTGCGCGAGATGCAGGCCAACCAGCAGCACATGGCGATCGTTGTCGACGAATTCGGAGGTACCGCTGGCATCGTGACGATCGAGGATCTCATCGAGGAGATCGTCGGCGAGATCGTGGACGAGTTCGACGACGAGGAACCGATGGTCATCGAGGTGGACGGCGAGTTCGTGGTCGATGCCAGGCTTGGCGTCGATGATCTTGCTGCCCTTGTCGGTACTGACCTGCCGTCTGACGAGTGGGACACCGTAGGTGGCCTTGTCCTCGAGTTGGCAGGGCGCGTGCCCGAAGAAGGCGAGCGATTCGATCATGACGGCCTCACGTTCACGACGATGGAGGTCCAAGGTCGACGGGTCGCAAAGGTCAGGGTCGGGCGGAAGTGACCGAAGCCAAGAGGATCTCGGGATTCGTCTCGATCGTCGGTCGACCGAACGTCGGCAAATCCACGTTGGTGAACGCCCTTGTCGGTGAGAAGGTCGCTATCACGTCGCCGCGGCCGCAGACCACCCGCAACACGATCAGGGGTGTGCTCACGCTTCCGGAGCGCGATGCGCAGATCGTCCTCGTCGATACACCAGGGATACACAAGCCGCGGTCTGCGCTCGGGGAGCGACTCAATACGCTGGTCTACGGCTCGCTCGCCGACGCCGATGTGGTCCTGTTCGTCCTTGACGCGCTCAAGCCGGTCGGTCCCGGAGACAAGCTCATCGCCGAGAGACTCAAGGAATCTGGGACACCTGTCATCGTTGTCGTGAACAAGGTTGACAGGGCAACGCCGGATCAGATCGGCGAGCAACTCGTGGCTGCGTCGGAGTGGGACTTCGATGCGTACGTCCCCATATCTGCGCTCAAGCGTGGCGGCGTCGATATCGTCGTCGGCGAGGTGGTTTCTCGACTTGACGAGGGCCCGTGGTTCTTCCCCGAAGACGCCATCACCGACCAACCGGAGCAGTTCCTTGCCGCCGAGCTGATCAGGGAGAAGTTCCTGTCCCGGCTGCGTGAAGAACTCCCGCACTCCCTTGCGGTCGTCGTGAACGACATCGAGGTGAGAGATAACGGCGTCGTCCACGTCGAGGCGACCGCCTACGTCGAGCGCGAATCCCAAAAGGGCATGGTAATCGGCAAGGGCGGTTCGATGGTCAAGGAAGTGGGCAAGGCGGCTCGATACGACCTCGAGAAACTCTTCGGAGCCAAGGTCTACCTCGACCTCAACGTCCGGGTGGAGAAGGACTGGCAACAGACCGAAGAGATGCTCGACCGCCTGGGATTCTAAGCGCTCGCTCCGCTCGCTCCAGACCCGCTTCGCATCGCTCGCTGACAGACAACAGACCTCAGACTCAGCACGCGCTCGCGCTGGCTCGGAGCTCTCTCTCGACTCCGTCGTTGTCTCTCTGCCTGGTCTGAGGTCTGAGGTCTGTGGTCTATCCTCTGAGGATGGCTCTCCGTACTGACCAAGGCATCGTTCTCCGCGGGTATCCGTTCGGGGAATCGCATCGTGTGGTGGTGTTGCTGAGCCCGAATCATGGGAAGTTGCGCACCGTGGCGAAGGGTGTGAGGAAGACGAAATCCCGTTTCGGGGGGCGGCTTGAGCCGATGACACATGTCGAGGTGGTGCTGTACGAAGGCAAGAACCTCGACACGATCACGCAGGTGTCCGTCATCAACGCCTTCCCCGAGCTGCGCAACGATCTTGACCGGGTGCTCGCAGCCGGGACGATGATCGAGGTGGTCGACGCTGTCGTGCAGGAGGATGATCCCTCTCATCGCATGTTCCTGTTGTTGCAGCGCAGCCTCACCCTGCTCGATGAGGCTCCACCGCACCCCGATCTGGTGACAGCCTTTCTCCTCAAGGCTGCTGACATCATCGGCGTGGCACCTGCGTTCGGTATCTGTGCGGGATGTGGAAGAACGGATCACCTGACGCGGTTCAGTTTCTCCGAGGGTGGATCGGTGTGTGACACGTGTCGCTCGCCCGGGTCGTACACGTTGAGAGCAGGGATCATCGAGTATCTCGCTGAGATGGCTTCGGCTGATCTGACAATGCTTCCTGCGGCCGATCCATCCATGACGAAGGAAGCGCTCGGGATCACCAAGCGCTTCATGGAGTACCACCTCGAACGTCGGATCGAGACCCTTGCGGTTCCGAATGTCTGATACGGCTGAGCGACCAAAGGCACCGCGCCATGTCGCGATCATCATGGACGGCCACGGCAGGGGGGCCAACGCAAGAGGCCTGCATCGAACACAGGGTCACGCGAACGGCGAGCCCGTTCTCTTCGATGTCGTCCACGGTGCTCTTGACCTTGGGATCCAGTGGTTGACCGTGTACACGTTCTCGACAGAGAACTGGAACAGGGACGCCTACGAGGTCGAGTTCTTGATGCAGTTCAACGTTGATCTGCTCGAGCGCCGAAGGGATGAGTTGAACGACCTCGGTGTCCGTGTCCTCTTCGCAGGGGACATGACGGATGAACGTATCCCTCCGATCGTTCTCGATCGGATGCGCTCCGCCGAAGAACTGACCGCTGACAACACGACCATGACGATGGTGTTCGCGTTCAACTACGGCGGTCGGTCCGAGATCGTCGACGCTGTCCGCACGAATCGTTCTCCGCGGGTATCCGTTCGGGGAATCGCATCGTGTGGTGGTGTTGCTGAGCCCGAATCATGGGAAGTTGCGCACCGTGGCGAAGGGTGTGAGGAAGACGAAATCCCGTTTCGGGGGGCGGCTTGAGCCGATGACACATGTCGAGGTGGTGCTGTACGAAGGCAAGAACCTCGACACGATCACGCAGGTGTCCGTCATCAACGCCTTCCCCGAGCTGCGCAACGATCTTGACCGGGTGCTCGCAGCCGGGACGATGATCGAGGTGGTCGACGCTGTCGTGCAGGAGGATGATCCCTCTCATCGCATGTTCCTGTTGTTGCAGCGCAGCCTCACCCTGCTCGATGAGGCTCCACCGCACCCCGATCTGGTGACAGCCTTTCTCCTCAAGGCTGCTGACATCATCGGCGTGGCACCTGCGTTCGGTATCTGTGCGGGATGTGGAAGAACGGATCACCTGACGCGGTTCAGTTTCTCCGAGGGTGGATCGGTGTGTGACACGTGTCGCTCGCCCGGGTCGTACACGTTGAGAGCAGGGATCATCGAGTATCTCGCTGAGATGGCTTCGGCTGATCTGACAATGCTTCCTGCGGCCGATCCATCCATGACGAAGGAAGCGCTCGGGATCACCAAGCGCTTCATGGAGTACCACCTCGAACGTCGGATCGAGACCCTTGCGGTTCCGAATGTCTGATACGGCTGAGCGACCAAAGGCACCGCGCCATGTCGCGATCGTCATGGACGGCAACGGCAGGTGGGCCAACGCAAGAGGCCTGCATCGAACACAGGGTCACGCGAACGGCGAGCCCGTTCTCTTCGATGTCGTCCACGGTGCTCTTGACCTTGGGATCCAGTGGCTGACTGTGTACACGTTCTCGACGGAGAACTGGAACAGGGACGCCTACGAGGTCGAGTTCTTGATGCAGTTCAACGTTGATCTGCTCGAGCGCCGAAGGGATGAGTTGAACGACCTCGGTGTCCGCGTTCTCTTTGCAGGGGACATGACGGACGACCGTAGCCCTCCCATCGTTCTCGATCGGATGCGCTCCGCCGAAGAACTGACCGCTGACAACACGACCATGACGATGGTGTTCGCTTTCAACTACGGCGGCAGGAAAGAACTCGTCGATGCGGTCCGCTCGATCGCCGATGCTGCCGCGGCTGGGAAGCTTGACCCCGAGTCCATCGACGAGTCGACGATCGCTTCACATCTGTACGTGCCTGACATGCCGGATCCCGACGTGGTGATCCGCACCAGCGGCGAGCAACGGACCTCGAACTTCTTGCTGTGGGAGGCTGCGTACTCGGAGTACGTGTTCACGGAGGTGCTCTGGCCAGACTTCGGGCGCGAAGAACTGGTGCGATGCATCCACGAGTACCAGGACCGCGAGCGCAGGTTCGGTGGGGCCGAGGACGAGTCGTTGGATGTACCCGATGGGTAGCATCCTGCAACCCATCACAGCCAGTGGTGGAAGCCAGGAAGGGCCCATGATGCCAGCCAATTTCGACACCATCGTTAGCCTCGCAAAGAAGCGCGGGTTCGTCTTCCAAGCTTCTGAGATCTACGGAGGGCTCCGGAGCGCCTATGACTACGGGCCCCTCGGCGTAGAGCTCCTTCGCAACGTGAAAGAGCAGTGGTGGCGCTCGATGGTGCAGATGAGAGACGACGTCGTCGGGATCGACTCGGCGATCCTGCAATCGCCTGAGGTGTGGGTGGCGTCCGGCCACGTCGCATCGTTCTCCGATCCTCTCGTCGAGTGCAGGGAGTGCAACAGCAGGCATCGGGTCGACAAGCTCAAGGACCCGAACAAGTGCCCTACCTGCGGCAACTCGGGCACGTTCACGGAGCCCAAAGAGTTCAATCTCATGTTCAAGACGCATATGGGGCCGGTCGAGTCCGAGGACAACGTCGTGTACCTGCGCCCCGAGACCGCCCAGGGCATCTTCACCAACTTCGAGAACGTGAGACGGACATCTCGGATGAAGCTGCCGTTCGGCGTTGCTCAGATCGGAAAGTCGTTCCGCAACGAGATAACCCCCGGCCAGTTCGTGTTCAGGACACGCGAATTCGAGCAGATGGAGATGGAGTACTTCTGTTACCCGGATGACGCCGACGAGACGTTCGAGCGTTGGATCGATATACGGAACGACTGGTACACCGATCTCGGGATGAATGCCGACAACCTCAGAATGCACGCCCACGACGCCGACGAGTTGGCGCACTATGCGGCAGGCGCGTTCGATGTCGAGTACCGGTTCCCGTGGGGCTGGGACGAACTCGAGGGCATCCACAACCGGACGGATTTCGACCTGAAGGCCCACATGGACCACTCGGGCGAAGACCTCACCTACTTCGAGCAGGAGACCGACAGCCGCTTCGTGCCGTACGTGATCGAGACGGCCGCCGGCGCCACGAGGACGACGTTCGCCTTCCTCATCGACGCATACACCGAGGAGGAGGTCAACGGCGAGAGCAGGGTCGTACTCAAACTCGATCCCCGTCTCGCGCCGGTCAAGGTCGCTGTGCTCCCGCTATCGAAGAAGCCAGACCTCGTCGAGACCACGAACAGAGTCGCGGATTCGATCCGGGGGAACTGGCAGATCGAAGTCGACGTCACACAGAGCATCGGCCGCAGGTATCGCAGGCAGGACGAGATAGGAACCCCGTTCTGTGTCACCGTCGACTTCGACTCACTCGACGACCATCAGGTGACCGTGCGAGACCGTGACACGATGCAGCAGGACCGTATCTCGATCGACTCACTTGCGGCCTATCTCTCGGACCGCCTTCCCCGGTAGGCGTCTATTCTCAGGGTGTGGCCTATTCCCGTGATGACATCGATACGGTCAGAGACAAGACCGATCTGGTGGAGTTGGCGTCAGAGATAACCAAGGTGAAGCGGTCGGGCCGGTCGACGATGGCTGTCTGCCCGTTTCACTCAGAGAAGACGCCTTCGCTGTCCATCGATGGTGCGCGCGGGCTCTACCACTGTTTCGGCTGTGGCAAGAGCGGCGACATCTACCGCTGGGTCCAAGACACCCAGGGCCTCGACTTCAGCGGTGCCGTCGAGTTCCTCGCCCGCCGGGCAGGGGTCACCCTGACCGTTGACCCCGAGGCTGCCAAGCGCAGGGGGAAGAGGGATCAGCTGGTTGAAGCGACATCGAAGGCTGTCGCGTTCTATTCAGAGAGGCTCAAATCCGCCACCGATGCTGGCGGTGCGAGGAGCTATCTCAGAGGCCGCGGATACGACGGAGACGTCGTCGACCGATTCAGCCTCGGGTACTCACCCGACGATTGGGAAGCACTCGTCACCCATCTCCGGAATGAGGGGATCCGGGACGACACGATGATGGAGGCCGGCCTTGCACGGAAGAGTCGGAACAACAAGCTCATCGACCGATTCCGCGGACGGCTGATGTTCCCCGTGTTCGACATCCGCGGCGACCCCGTCGGCTTCGGTGCCCGCATCCTTGAGGGCGATGGGCCGAAGTATCTCAACAGTTCCGAATCTGCGATCTACCACAAGTCACGTCTGCTCTACGGGCTCAATTGGGCGAAATCCGACATCGTCAGACAGGACACCGCTGTCGTCGTCGAGGGATATACGGATGTGATCGCCATGCACATCGCTGATATGCCGATCGCCGTCGCCACGTGCGGAACGGCCTTGGTTGAGGGGCACATCGACCTCCTCAGGCGGTTCTCGGAGCGCGTCGTACTCGCATTTGATGCGGACGAGGCTGGTGTCGGTGCAGCACTGAGGGGATTCGAGAAGTCGGTGCCCGGCGATCTCGACCTGCGGGTCGCCATCCTTCCTGAAGGAAAGGATCCAGCTGAGGTTGTCGCCCACGATGGTGCAGACGTGCTCAAAGAAGCCATCGACGGATCGATGCCGCTCCTTCGGTTCCGGATCGAGTCGGAACTCGCGAATTTCGATCTCTCCGAACCCGAGGCACGTACCAGGGCCGTGCGGGCGGTCGCCGCGGTGATCGCCCTCCACCCTGATCCCGTTGCAAGGCACGAGTACGCGGTGATGGTGACGCGCGACACGGGGGTTGAGACGCGCCTCATCGAGCAGGCGATACGCTCGTCCGTCCAGAGGCCGGCGCGGGCTCGAGTGGACGGACCTTCGGACATCGAACCACCCGATGAGCATGCGGAGCCAACGAAGCCTCGAACTGCGTCCTATGCGATGGAGGCGGAGTTGCTGCGTGTGATGTTGGCGAACGACGAGAGCCTTTCCGATGTCGAAGTCCGCGCCGAGTTGTTCGCCAACGATGAGACCTCGGGCGCCTTCGATCGGGTCACCAAGATGCTGAACGGCCTCTCCGTGGGGGAACCGCCAGACCTGGGATCAGCGATCGGGAACGATGAATCTCGTGAGGCCGCCATGCTCAGGGAGCTTGCTCTTGACGAGACTCCGCTCCCGGATCCAGCCGAGCTGGTGACGAGGCTCCAGGTTGCGACGATCGAATCGGAGATCGTGGAGACTCGCTCATCTCTCCAGCTGGTCGACAAGGACGCCGATGAACAGGGGTATTCGGAACTCTGGACCAAGCTGATAGCGTTGGAACAGGATCGAAGAACATTGAGGAGCGCCGAGTGATCGAAGCCGTAAAGGACGTATTGGAGCTGCTGATGGTCAGAGGCCGTCAGCGTGGATTCCTCATGGTTGGCGAGGTCCAGCAGGAACTCGAGGAAGCTCGCGCTCCGGCCGAGTCGTTCGACTCGGTGGTCCTCGCTTTGAAGGAAGAGGACATCGATATCCGTGAGGAGTCCGAGGACGCACTTTCGGACACCGCCATGAGCGGCGATGAACTCGTCCATGTTTCGGATCCCGTGCGCATGTACCTACAGGAGATCGGACGATTTCCGCTGCTTGATGCCCAGCAGGAAGTCGAGCTCTCGATGCAGGTCGAGGCCGGCCTGAAAGCCGAGGTGCAGCTTGACGAGGCTGTGGCACTGCAGCCAGCCGAACGGATACTCCTCCAGCGCCAGGTTCGTCACGCAGAGCAGGCAAAGTCGCGTCTCGTAGAAGCGAATCTGCGGCTCGTCGTGTCGATCGCAAAGAAGTACGTAGGGAGGGGACTCGGTCTGCTTGACCTCATCCAGGAGGGCAACCTCGGTCTGATCAGAGCGGTCGACAAGTTCGACTATCGCAAGGGCTTCAAGTTCTCGACATACGCGACGTGGTGGATTCGGCAGGCTGTCACCCGTGCGCTTGCGGACCAGGCTCGGACGATAAGAGTTCCCGTGCACATGGTCGAGACCATCAACAAGCTTGCCATGGTCCAGCGAACCCTGCATCAGGATCTCGGTCGGGAGCCAACGATCGCGGAGATCGCAAAGGAACTCGACATCGAGTCAGGCAAGGTCACCGAACTGCGAAGGATCGCCCAAGATCCCCTGTCCCTTGAGACGCCCATCGGCGAAGAAGACGACGCCACGATTGGCGACATCGTTCCCGACATGGGAGCAGACGTACCGGTTGAGGCAGCTGCATTCAAACTGCTCCAGGAGTACCTGATGCTTGCGCTTGAGGCTCTGGGCGATCGCGAGCGCGAGGTGCTCATCATGCGGTTCGGGCTCGATGACGGCACCGTCAGGACGCTTGAGCAGGTGGGTGCGCACTTTCAGGTGACCCGCGAGCGAATCAGGCAGATCGAGAACAAGGCACTCGCAAAGCTGCGTCAGCCAGCCAAGGCCAAACAGCTCGACGGCTACTTGGAGTCTGGCTGAGTCGAGTCTGCCTGAGAGGATGCGGACGGTGGTGCTTCCGCCTTGGCCCGAACGGTCTTGGCCACCTGGACCAGACCGTCCCCAGCCATTCCGCGCGGTTTGCGTGTCGTGCGTTCGGCAACCCCGGCAGCCTTGCGGACGGACTCGTTCGACCTGACCTTGTTCGAGACTGCAACGATCTTCTCGTAGCGCTCGCG
>PVMK01125551.1_pt1 | contig 41569 bp, 44 predicted proteins | sample 1853481 | NCBI WGS metagenome assembly PVMK01 (sample SAMN08533507, study PRJNA380276) | Marine sediment metagenome, whole genome shotgun sequencing project.
GCCTGTTCTTTCCCATTGAGTTGGAGATGATTGATGTTCTACGAATCATACAGAATATAGGGCTCCTGGCTCTTTCATGTGAGTCACTGAAATGTTCAGTCTCCCATGGTCCGACGCCTGTCGTCTGGCCACAGGGAGGGACGCTCTCATCAGCTGGCGGGCCTTGTCTGAGCGCAGCGAGTTGGTCCGCCTTCCTAAGGCTAACGTCCGTCTTATCCAAATGAGGCCGGACGGGGCGTCAATGGTTTTGGGTCCTTTTGCTCCACACAAAGGTTTCGCTCTTCGAAACGAACCAAACGATGGTTGCGCCCTTCGGGACGCGGCAAGCAACAAGCTCGGCCGCCTGGCCGAAACCGGTCACCTATCGTGAATTTAACTAATTCCAGTTAAAGAAACGAACACCAGTTCATAGGCCACCAATTCTTCGTCAATCGCCGAAATAAGTCAACTGGCTGCTTAAAAAATGGGATCGCAAGAAAGAAATGAAAAACCTCCATGTTCAAGCAGAACGGTCCAATTGGATACAACTTCCGGAATTCCTCTTTAACTGCCAACAGCCCAAAGACCACAATCATTAGCCCCGCGAATCCCATTACCCATTGCTACCACAGACATATTTCCCCTTGAACCAAGGCACTCTACGATGCATTCTTACAGCCCCCCTATTCACTCAGATGTTTTCTCAGCACCAGATCTGGTAAAATATTTTTGATTCCTACCAATAGGATATTGGAAATATCTCTTGAATGTATAACTAATTGGAGAGAAGGATTATGGCCACAGCGAAAGACTCTGCCCGGGAAGTTATAGAACAACTCTCAGACCAGGTGACATGGAACGATATCATGTATGAACTGTACGTGAAACAGAAATTGGAAACGGGATTGGCAGATATCGAAGCCGGACGAACGGTTTCCCACCAGCAGTTCAAGGCTGAAATTCTTGACAATGGAAATTGAGTGGTCATATCGGGCCAGGACTGACCTCCAAGATCTTCACACGTATATCTCCAAAGATTCTCCCTATTACGCCAAACAGTTTGTTGAGCGTATTTTCGTCGCCGTCGAGAAACTACAAGTCCACCCTAAGATTGGCCGACTCGTCCCGGAAGCCAATCGGGAAGATGTGCGAGAACTTCTGTTCCATCATTATCGAATCATGTATTTACTCCAACCCGATAAAATCTTTATTGTCACCGTTGTCCATGGAAGTCGAGATCTCTCACAAAAGGAATCTCCACCATGGAATATTCTGTGAGTGCAAAGTCACTCATCGTTTTTGAAAATCAGATTCTGAGGGTTCTGGCCTATGGAGTACCCCTCAGGCCCTGACAAACGGCAAACGCCCCCGACAGTCATAGCACCGGCTCCAAGGCAACTGCCATTCAGCAATATCCTCATAATCCTCCCGTTTCACAGTGTCCGACGCCTGCCGTCCGGCCCAAGCGGTGAACGCTTTGATTACTCGGCGGGCCTTGTGTGAGCGCAGCGAGTTGGCCCGCCCTCCCACAGCCAGCGTTCGCCTTATCTAATGAGGCCGGAGGGGCATCTATACATGGTGCGTCTCATAGAGCGCGACCGTTATTGGGTCCTTTTGCTCCACAACAAAGGTGGCGCCCTTCGGGACACGCCAAGCAACAAGCTCGGCTGCCGGGCCGAAACCCGGCACCTATCGTAAATCTAACTAATTCCAGTGAAAGAGGCGCATACCAATCACTAGATCCGCAATTCTTCGTTAATCAACTAAATATGTCAAGAAGTCTAAGAAAACATCTTGAGACCTTTTCGACCATAGATGACAGCCTTGCCAAAATCTTGTACCATTTCCCTATGAAAACAATTGAAGAAATCCTTCAAGAAGCCGAACACCTTCCTCTTAACCAACGCCTGAGTTTGGCCCATCGTCTTCTCGTGTTAAGCGAACCTGATGCTTCGCCAGATATCGATGAAGCTTGGGACATTGCTATTCGCGAACGGATCATGCGGTATGACCAAGGCCAAACTCAATCAAGCCCTGCCAGCGAAGTTTTCTCAGAACTTGACAACCAACTAGGCCGATGATTGTTGAATTCCTGGACGAGGCTCGCCAGGAATTGATTGAAGCCGCCCTTTGGTACGAAGGCAAAGAACCTGGCCTGGGCAAACGGTTTCGAAACGAAATTGCCTTTGTGGTTGATCGAATCGCGGAAGAGCCGTTTCTATGGCATGAGCGAGATGGCGGTTATCGTCGAGTCAACTGCCCCATTTTTCCCTACTACCTTCCTTACTTTATTCGTGGAGAGAAAATTATCCTAGCAGCTGTCGCTCATGCACACCGCAAACCTGGTTATTGGCGATCTCGGCTCACTTCTTAATACCGTAAGGAAATAGTAGGTATTTTCCCCCTACCCCTCTTCAGTTTTTCCCGTACCAGCCGAAAAATCATGAAGGATTACGGGTGGCTTTTGATAGATATGGCATGACGCGGGTCCATCTGTTGGTCTAATTGAATAATAATCTGGATTCCCCATTTAGCACCACAGGGGTATCTACCCAAACAGGAGAAACTCCATGTATCAAGAAAAAGTCAAGCAGGGTGTTCAGCAGGCGGTGACCCAATGCCCCACCATCAACCAAAATACGACCATCACCGCCCTTCAACAACTGAACCAGACCTTTACGAATCTCTATAATGACCTACGAGCCGGCATTCAAGAAGGCACCAAAGATGAGATGGCCTCATTATTGAGCAAGCTTCAGAACAATGAAGACATTACGTCTCAAGAAATCGAATTGATTCGTCTGTGGGTTATTGGAGATGCCCACTCTTATATCAAAATGGAAAATAACTATGAGGAATGGATTCAGGAAGCCCAACGCTTGGTTGAGGTGGTCAAATCCCTTTCCACCAAGAAATTAACGCCAAGCCTGATGGGTGACTTACAGGGTGTGGCCCGAGATGCGACGCGCACATTATCCGACATTACATTTTATAAGGAAAATCTGGAGCGGACCAAAAAGTTTGAAGATTCGGTCAAAAACCTCACTCACAGACAACAAATTGTTTCTTGCCGCGATGTTGAAAGCGAAAATGGCTTCGGGCAATGCCTAAGCCTTCTTCGCCATTTTGCTTCAAAATTCCACATTCTCATTCAATTTGATTTGGCTCGACTCACTCTCCCCATAAAACCGGGAGAGTGAGACAACCCCGTCATTTCCCACATACAGATTCTGTCGTTTACAACAGCGGTTCACTTGAGAGGAGGGAAAAGCCCCCGTGATCCAAAATGACCGTCCAATCGGACACAGCTTCGGGAATATCGCGACGGAGAGGCGTTTGGAGAATAATCATTTTTTTGCCTGGAGCCGCAAGGTGGGCTTCCCATTCTTTCTCATCGTGTGGTCCCAGAAAATACACTTTGCGCTTAGCATAGAAACTGAGGGATGGGCGCTTTCTTCCCACTTGCAACAGCCGATCGTCCTTATTCAAATTGTACCCGGCAATTGCCGCTAATTGCTGGGGTGGTTCGATGAAATACATGTGATACACCGGAAGAGCCCCTTTCACCGCCAACACACCAAACATCATGATCATGACACCTGCTATTCCCACTGCCCACGATCGCTTTGTCTCAGAATCCAGACAATGCCGGATGCCCATTGTTCCGAGTATGATGACTAATCCCATCATAGTTGGGAGCCAACCAAAATCCACGTGCACGGCAGCCGGGAACTCCTTGGTAATTTGCTTCATGAATTGCTGAAAGATGGCCGGGGCTATAATGATGGCAATCCCCAACACATACCCAATCCCAAGAAGGAGACGGCGAGGGATTCGCCAATCAGAGAATGATGATTGGTCTTGAAATCGTTTCCACCATAGGGCCACCAAGATGGCCGATGCCGGAAACAGCGGATATATATAATGTGGCAATCGCGTAGCCGAGAGGGTAAAGAAGATCAACAAACCCACAACCCACATACTGAGGAAAAATTCTAGATTGGATTCTCGTTTAACAAAGCTCTGTCCGTTCCAATAGGCTTTCCACTGTTTCAGAGATTGATAGAGCACGGAGGGCAGGAACGCACTCCAAGGGAAAAACCCCAACAGCAGGATGGGCACGTAAAAGAGTAGGGTCCCGCCATGCCCTTCCATCGGGCTCATAAACCGACCGGTCGTGTTGGCTTGTGCCGCAGCCCAGTAGGCCTCGCCATGAATGTTGAACATGGCCACATACCAAGGAGCGGCGACCAAGAGGACCAGGCCCGCGCCAAGCAGTGGGAATCCCTTTTGCCAAAAAATTTTCCATTGTCGAGTGAGTGTGAGATAGGGAATGACTCCAACCAACGGAATAATAATGCCGACTGGCCCCTTGACCAGCATCCCAAATCCCATGGCCAGGTAAAAACAGATGAACCACCATGAATTGGTTTTCGTGGAGCCGTTTAACGCCTGCCAGAAACTATAGCCCGCCAAAGTCGTAAAAACGACCAACTCCGGGTCGGTCAGTACCATGCGATTGATGGCCAAGAATTCCATGTTGAGCAACAGCATGATAGACGAAAGCCAAGCCAGGGGCGCTCCAAGCCATCGATAGACAAACGCATATTGCACCAACAGGACACAGAGTCCGGAGATGGCCGAGGGAAATCGCGCCGCAAATTCATTGATGCCGAACAGGCTATAGGAACCGCTGATCAGCCAGTAGACGAATGCCGGCTTGGCAAAGCGCGGTTCGTAATTGAGTGTGGGTGAAATCCAATCACCGGTTTCCAACATTTCTCGAGCCGCTTCGGCGTTGCTACCTTCATCACGATCAGTCAGCCCTAAGCCACCCATCTCCAACCCACCAAGCCATCCTCCTTCCAGGCCAAACAGCCAGATGCCCAGCATCAGCACCAAAGCAACATGCGAGAGCGCGGAATGAGAAAACTTGGATTGAAGAGGAGAAGAGGGAGAAGGAGGCGTCGAAGAAGAGTTCAAAAGAGTCGAGAGATTATCCACTCACCACTCGCTTCTTGGCACGATAGAGAAGAATGAGGTTACGCACGTAGACGACGGTCCCCACGCTTTGTCCCGCGATAAAGACCGGATCCACCCGGTGGATGGCATAGGCCAGAACAATGACACTTCCAATCAAGCTCATGTACCAAAATGATATAGGGATATGACTTTCTTCCCGCCGTTCTGATGATACCCATTGCAGCAACCATCGAGAAAAAAAGAGGCCTTGCCCCAAAAACCCAATTCCTAACCATACCATTTCTGCCGTTGACAGTGATGTGAAATCCATTCGTTAACTATCACTCAGAGGATTGCGAACGTTTGGATTCCCGCATTGTAAAGTTCAGGCAGCGTTTCTGCATCCATCGGACGGCAAACAGATCATATAAGCCGACAAACAATCGATTGCCAACTCCATATTTTGACATCCCATGCGCTCGAGGAAAATGTTGCACCGGAATTTCTGTCACCGTAAATCCATACATCTGAGCTAACGCCGGAAAAAAACGATGCATATTCTTAAACAGGGGCATCCGTTCGACGACGGCTCTTCGAAAGATTTTCAAGGAACATCCCGTATCTGAAATGCCATCATGGATCACCCAATTTCGCACTTGATTGGCGATTATTGATGACCATCGTCGCACCATATTGTCGTGCCGAGCCACACGTCGCCCGCAGACCAAATCAAACTGGCTTACCAACGGCAGTAGTTTAGCAAAATCGTTCGGATCATATTGCAGATCTCCATCCATCGTCGCAATCAGTTCACCTTTTGCTTGTCGAAACCCCGCATCAAAGGCAGCCGTTTGGCCATGATTTTGGTCCAAGTGAATGACTCGAACAGCCGGGGATTGCATGACTAATTCGTCCAACAGCGTCTCACTGCCATCCGTGCTCCCATCATCCACCAATATCAGTTCAAAAGAAGCGGTTTCACTCTCTGGCCGAACATCAAAAAATTTCAGCAATTGGCTCACCAATAACGGGATGTTGTCCCGTTCATCTTTGATGGGAATAACGACCGAAATCCATGGGAGGGGAAGGGTGTTCATGGAGAGAACGGGTTAGGCTGCCAGTATTTTCTCTTTGGACACCACGCACGTTTGGGTGGTCCAACTCAGCCAGGGCATTCTACTGAATCCCTGAAAAACCGGTCAAACGTGGTCATGACACGATGAGCATTCTCTTTATCGTATTCGCCTCTCAAATCCTCTGGTGCGGTTCTTCTACGATTTTTTAACCTAAAAGGGGCAGTTGAGCGCGAAAAAGCTGTGCAAGCAATTGATGGGCATAGGGAATGGAAGAATGGCGTGGTCACCTTTTGGGTGATGAGCCAATGGTTCCATTTCCTAGGTGCATTAAGGGAGTGTGCAGACTTTCGTGATCCAACTGCTGTCTTTAGGTTTAAGGAAAGTTGACCAGGAATACGGGCTTTTGTAAGGTGGAAATTATTTTCGTGGAGGACAATCAATGCAAGAAGACATCATGCAAGCCTATATGGAAATTGAGCAAGCCATGCAGCGCTATTCTATATTGTTAGAGGAACACGTCGGGGCCTTACAAAAGAGTGAGGATGCAGGAGACCAGGTTAAGTTCAAGCGTATGAAGGCCGGCTCAACAGCGATGCGGGACAGCAGCCAAATTTATCTCTCGTATGCGAAATTTGTGGCCTACGGGATGCCTGACAGTGAAGAGCTGATTGAGGATGAAGACTTGCAGAGTTAGGAATGACAACCATTAATGTGAGGAGCCTCTTCCTTCTCACTCCTTCCTTTTTACTTCTTATCTCTAGGAGCCTGTCGGACTTAGGAAGAATCGGCTGCAAAAGTGTCCAAGCGGTCCATATTTCGACAATTTCTTGGACCATAGTCCCACTATGGGCCGGCGACATCGTCAAAATCTGCCCTCGCTTAGCCCATTTTTCGCTCTCGATTCCCTAAGTCCGACAGGCTCCTAGAATTTGGTCGGGGCGAGCCGATTTGAACGGCCGACCTCTCGCACCCCAAGCGAGTGCGCTACCGGGCTGCGCTACGCCCCGCCAAATATCGTCATAATTTTTCTTACCTGTTTCATTGACCCATTTAGGCTGATTGCCGATCTAAGAGCTTTAAAATACCCTGCAATTCAGATTTAGCTTTTTTTACGAGATCTTTGGATACTTGAACCGCTTGACCACCCTTTTTCTTGCGATACCAAAATCGCTTCAAGCCCGCAATCGTATACCCTTCTTCATAGAGCATTCGCTTGATTTCAAAAATCGTTTCGATATCCGTTTTCGTATAAATACGGTGTTTGCCCTGACTTTTCTTGGGTTTCAGGAAAATGAATTCTGATTCCCAAAACCGTAGGACATAGGCGGGCAGTTTTGTTATCGAGGCCACTTCCCCGATTTTATACCCGGTCTTTTCCTCGTGTTTCGTGCCCGCTCCCATGCCTGGTCACACCATGGTCATCATATGCTCTTGTCTTTAGGAATTGACATATTGCTTAAAGAGGGCGCTTGGACGGAAAGTCACCACCCGACGAGGGGTAATGGCAATTTCCTCGCCAGTCCGCGGATTTCGTCCTTTTCGTTCCCCTTTGTTTCGGACGACAAAATTACCAAACCCGGCAATTTTGACGATCTCTCCTTGTTGCATCATGTCCTTGATCAAGTCCAAGACCTGCTCTACCATTTCCATGGATTCCGTTTTCTGAATCCCGGCAGTCTCTGTAATAATGTCGGCGATGTCCGCCTTTCGCATAATCAGTACCCCCTGGCAATTGACTGTGAAAGGAGTAGAAAGTGACCGTCTATCTTAGACTCCTGACGGCTTTGCTTGGCAGAACCTAACCCCCCTCATCCATCTTGTCAAGAACTTCTTACTTTTCAGGGACTTATCCCCAACAGATGAATCAGGGGAACGGGGGAGAACGAGGGGGGAAACCCCCTATATCGCTAGAGCTTTTCTCGCATAAGTTTATATTCAATGCTATCGGCCAAAGCCTGCCAACTGGCTTCGATGATATTTTCAGATACGCCGACGGTCCCCCATTTTTCTTTGTGATCCCCTGATTCGATTAGCACCCGGACTCGCGATCCCGTTCCTCTCAGCCCCGTTAAGACCCGAACTTTATAGTCCAACAGTTTGACTTCTTTGAGTTGCGGGTAGAAATGTTCCAAGGCTTTTCGCAGAGCATGATCCAGCGCATTGACCGGGCCATCCCCGACAGCCGCAGTATGTTCTACCACATCGCCCACTTTGACCATAATCGTGGCTTCCGAGATGGCCTCTTCATGCGTTTTGCGTTTCTCGACAATTATGCGGCACCCCAGTAGCTCGAATGATGGTGTATGGGTCCCCAAGGCTTTGCGCACAAGCAGCTCAAACGACCCCTCGGCCCCCTCGAATTGGTAGCCTTCATATTCCAGGTTTTTGAGGGAACCCAACAATTCCTGGACCTTAGGGTTATCTTGCGAAAGATTCAGACCAAACGTTTCCATCTTACTAAACACCGCGCTACGCCCACTATTATCCGAAATCAACATCCGACGTTGATTACCAACTTGATCCGGTTGAACATGCTCGTAGGTGAGTGGGTTTTTTTGAACCGCATGAATATGCACGCCACCCTTGTGGGCAAAAGCGGTATCTCCGACATATGGCTGTCGCTTATTGGGAACCAGATTGGCCATTTCCGCCACATAATGAGAAATGGTTCTAAGGTTCGTTAATCGCCCCTCGCCCAAGGCCGTTCTACCCATTTTCAATTCTAAATTGGCCATAATGGAACAGAGGTTCGCATTGCCACAGCGCTCGCCGATGCCATTGATCGTCCCCTGAACATGTATGGCGCCTGCCTGAACCGCAACCAAGGAATTCGCCACGCCCATCTCGGCATCATTGTGGGCATGAATGCCCAATGGAACGGAACATTGTTCCCGCACGATTAACACCATCTCCCGAATCTCCCAGGGCATCGTGCCACCGTTGGTATCGCACAAGATGATACGTTCAGCTCCGGCTTTCACGGCCGCCTCAATGGTCTTCAGCGCATACGTGGGATCAGTTTTGTAGCCATCAAAAAAGTGTTCGGCATCGTAAAACACTTGCCTGCCTTTCGAGTGGAGAAAGGCAATGGAATCTTCAATCAATTCCAGATTGGTTTCTAAGGTCGTCTCTAAGGCCTCTGTGACATGAAGTGTCCAGCTCTTTCCAAAAATGGTGACAATATCGGTTCCAGCCGAGAGCAACGCCTCAAGCGTCGGGTCATCTTTCGCCGAATTTTTTGCCTTCCTCGTCGAACCAAAAGCCACAATTTTCGCCTGTTGAAGAGGAGTGGCTTTGATGATTTGAAAGAACTCGATATCTTTAGGATTGGCTCCTGGCCACCCCCCTTCGATGAAATGCACGCCCAATTCATCCAATTTGAGGGTGATTCGGACTTTATCCTCGACCGAAAAACTTACGTCTTCGGCCTGCGAACCATCTCGCAAGGTCGTATCATAGATTTCAATAGTTGGATTCTGTTTCGTCATTGTACTCATTTTTGCATCTCACGTTTGCACCACCCATTCGTCCAAGATGTATCGACCTAGGAGCCTGTCCGAGATAAGACTGATCTACTGCGGGGGTGTTGGATTTAGCAAGATCTTCCGATCCTTTTTGTTAAATAGTCTCACTATTCGCCTCAATTGATCGAAACATCTGACTCAAACCATCGCCCCCTCGTAACGATCCCTTATCTCGGACAGACTCCTAGGCAGTTGGCGATTTCTCTAACTCGAATTCCTGGTGCAAACCCCGCACCGCCAATTCCATATATTTTTCTTCTACGACACACGAAATCTTAATTTCCGAGGTACTGATCATCATAATATTAATCCCATCTCGGGAAAGCGTCGCAAACATTCGTGCCGCAACTCCGGAATGAGACCGCATCCCCACTCCGACTAAAGAGACTTTGGCAATCCCTTCATTCACTTCAAAGGTTCGGGCACCAACCTCTTTGGCAAGATCTCGAATGAGACTGGTCGCTGCCTTTAGATCTCCCCTTGGCACCGTAAAGGAAATGTCCGTCAAGGATTCTTGGCTGACATTTTGAATAATCATATCCACATTGATCGCTGATTCCGCAATCGCGACAAAGATTTTTGCCGCAATACCAGGCTGATCCGGGACACCAATCACGGTGACCTTGGCCTGATTGCGATCCCCTGTCACTCCAGAAACTAAGACTTGTTCCATATCTGCATCCTCTTTTACCACACGGGTTCCCGGTCCGTCCTGAAAACTGGATCGCACCTCCACCGGCACCTGATGTTTCGCGGCAAGCTCCACGGAGCGTGTCTGTAAGACATTGGCTCCTAAACTGGCCAGTTCCAACATTTCCTCATACGAGATTTTCTCCAATCGCCGAGCGGAAGGGACCATATTAGGATCGGCTGTATACACACCATCCACATCAGTATAAATAAAGCACGTCTCTGCTTTCAGCGCGGCTGCCAAGACCACAGCGGTTAGATCCGACCCCCCCCGCCCCAGAGTCGTCACGTCGGATGCTTCATTAATACCTTGAAACCCTGCCACAATGGGCACCACCCCATCTTTTAAGGCCGCCAGGACCCGCTTCGTATCGACACGAGAGACCCGCGCTTTGGTATGGGCACCATCCGTGACAATACCAACTTGCCGCCCGGTAAATGATCGCGCTTTGACTCCTAGACTTTTTAATGTCATGGCCATTAATGCAATCGTCACGCGTTCTCCTGACGAGAGCAACACGTCCAGTTCCCGGTCATCAGGATCTGTGCTCAATTCCCTAGCCATTTTGGTGAGCCGATTAGTTTCCCCACTCATGGCAGACAGGACAACCACTAATTGATGCCCCTCGCGGTACATTTTGTCAATAAGCCGAGCCACGTGTTGAATGCGCTCAATGGTCCCAACTGAGGTCCCGCCAAATTTTTGAACATAACAAGCCATACCAGCTACTTCTTCCCGAAAAACCGTTCAAAGAAAGTGGTGGCATTATGAAGGGGACGATGAGATGCTTCATGTTCATTAAACGCCACTGTGGACGTCTGCTCATCAGCCTTCTGCCCTTCATAAAGCACATACGGCACAGGAGGATGCGCTCCCTCCTTCGGATCGCTGCAGCCAGGGGTGACAACGACAAAGAGCCGAGCATCTCCGGTTCCCGCACAAGTCTGCCGCAACGGTCCAATGAGATGCTCATCGATATGCTGCAGATGTTCCACAAGCAAGGATGATGGGGCAGGCTGACCTTCAGGCATCATCCAGGCGGAGAAAGGAATATGGAGACAAGCCAGATCCTGCTTCTCCAGAATCTTTGAGGCCAAGTCCGCCATCCTTCCTAACCAGTCAGATTCATTCTCGCCAAGGTCCTCCGCCTTCACGGCTTGCAGTCCGCTAGCCATTCCCACTCCTCGATAGGGCCCTCTTTGAGAAACGACAGCACCCTGTATCGGCCATCGCTCTTTCAGTGGCGGCAATTCCACCGGCTTGCTCTGGCCCCAGAGCCACAAGCAATTGGCGGGCTTCAAGCCGGCATTGACCCGTTCCTGATTCACGGGATGATGCCGAAGAATCATACGAGAGGCCTCCATCAATTCGCGCAAAATTTGAGCTCCTTCTCCCGTCGCTAAATACGTATCGATTGGCTTGCCAATCGCTTCCTGGGGATTCCCGCAACCGATTTTTGCGTTGCCCCCTATCCAGACCATAAGATGACGAGCATGCTGCCCAAGATAAAATTGTATATTCTCTGATACTAATTGTTCGTTAATTGCGTCGATGAGTTCCCGGGCTTCCTCAGTCTCTAAGCCTCCTCCAGAAATATCGTCCATCACTAATGACGATCCAAGTTTTTTTCCATCTCCCCATCCATCCTCTGCGCGCAGGGTGACAAAATCACAGAGAAACGCGACATCGTTCCGATCAAGGACCACTTCTAAATTGATACCTTCAAATGCCCCTGGTCCGGCATACCACTTCTGCGAGTCATACCCTAACAAACTTACCAAGGCCAGTTCCCCGGCAAAGGGACGCGATTCCCTGGGTATCCCCAAGCGCCCTAATTCCCCATACCGGGCGAGATCATCAAGATGAGGGGTCTGGGCCGCCTGCAGCACAGTACGCTTGCCTAACTCTTCAAAGGGATGAGTCGGCATTCCATCGATGTGAACCATGATCGTTTTTTTCACGATCCTTGCCTCACTGTTTAGGATTCATGGAGTTGGAGATTATCTACAGTATTGGCGATTGCCACAAGAATAATGATTAGGCCGTTAATTGGGCTGCAACGGCTTCGCGAGTCGCGGGAACCGTTACCGGTCGATAGGATACAGATAATCCCGTATCAGGATCTTTCAACCCATGGCCGGTTAGCGTACAGACGATGGAACCTTCTTGGGGTAAGAGGCCCTCACGATTCAGCTTGTAAATTCCGGCAATGGAAGCGGCAGACGCAGGCTCACAAAACACACCTTCTTCACAAGCCACCATTTGATACGCCTGAAGAATTTCCTCGTCGGACACCATATGAAGGCATCCATCTGATTCCTCAACCGCTTGAAGTGCAAATGTCCAACTCGCAGGATTTCCAATTCGAATCGCTGAAGCCACCGTTTGCGGTGATTCCACCACATGGCCTCTGACAAGTGGAGCTGCCCCTTCGGCTTGGAAGCCAAACATGCGGGGCAGGCCCTGAGTTTGTCCAGCCTCTTTGTATTCACGATAGCCTCGCCAATAAGCCGTAATGTTTCCGGCATTGCCAACTGGCAACGCATGAATGACCGGAGCGAATCCAAGTTGATCGCACACTTCCATGGCTGCTGTTTTTTGGCCTTCTATCCGAAAGGGATTAATGGAGTTGACCAATTCAATAGCGGTTTCCTCACAGAGAGCTTTGACAATTGTGAGTGCTTGATCAAAGTTTCCATCTATTTGAATGACGCGCGCCCCATGCATAAGTGCTTGGGTCAACTTGCCTAAAGCAATCTTCCCCGCCGGAACGACAACATAGGCAGGCAAGCCTGCTTTTGCAGCATAAGCCGCCGCAGAAGCAGAGGTATTACCCGTCGAGGCGCACATCAATCCTTTGGCCTTCTTCTCCATAGCCTTGGAAACCGCCATGGTCATACCTCGATCTTTAAACGAGCCGGTGGGATTGGCGCCTTCAACCTTTAAAAATAACTCTCGCCCTGGACAGACCGTCTTAGCCAAGCGTATGGCCGGAATGAGTGGAGTATTGCCCTCTTGCAAGGACACAATAGGCGTCTGATCGCCAACAGATAGAAATTTTCTGTACTCCTCAATTATCCCACGCCAGGGTATCATCGTTCTCATTCTACCTTTATCGGCCAAAGTCGACTCAAGGTTTATTCTACGCTTTCCATTCTTAGCAATGTCGTTGGTTCTGAAACGATGGAGAGAGCATTAATGTCTTGAAGGGCAGATTGAAGCCCTCGCTCAATAGAGCGATGAGTCAAGATAACCAAAGGAACCGGCTGCCCTTGTTTCCTCTCTTTTTGAAGAACCGATGAAATACTGATTCCATGTTTTCCCAGAATCCCGGAAATGGTCGAGAGCGCACCCGGTTCGTCTTTTACCATACAGCGTAAATAATACCTACTCTCGATTTCAGACATTGGCTTAATGGCGAGCGGCTGGCGCGATTCCCATTGAAATGAGGTTGCAGGGACACGAGAGAAGGACCCGTGCATTCGATTCCGAGCCAGATCAATAATATCCCCCACCACCGCGCTCGCCGTTGGAAGGGAGCCAGCACCTTGCCCATACAGCACAATGTCTCCCACTGCGTCACCAACCAGATGAATCGCGTTATACACGCCATTGACCTGTGCAATAGGAGACTCCGCTGGAACCAGCGTGGGATGCACACGCGCCTCAATAACCTGTTTCTGGCATTTCGCAATACCCAACAATTTAATGATAAAGCCCAATTCTCTGGCAAAGGCAATGTCCACCGTAGAAATTTTTGAAATGCCTTCGGTATAAACGGCACTCATAGGAACAGGCGTTCCATAAGCTAAATTGACCATGATGACCAATTTGTGTGCGGCATCGATGCCGTCGATATCCAAGGAAGGATCAGCTTCTGCATAGCCTTCACGTGTAGCTTCTTTCAAAATATCGCTAAAGCCTCGCCCTTCATGCGTCATCCGGGTCAAAATATAATTGGATGTTCCATTCATAATGCCCGTTATTGAAGTCAGACGATTGCCGGCCAGGCCTTCGGTGAGGGAACGAATAATGGGAATCCCTCCCCCTACACTGGCTTCAAATCCGAGATCGGCTTGCGCCTTGAATGCGGCTTCAAATACCTCTTCTCCATGGTCAGCTAGCAGCGCTTTATTTGCCGTGACCACACCTTTTTTACTTGATAGGGCTTGAAGGATAAAACGTTTTGCCGGCTCATGCCCACCAATTAATTCCACCACGATGTCAATCTGAGGATCGTCCAGAATATCCTTGACATTTGTCGTCAATATTTCAGGAGGAACCGTTACCCCTCGGTCCGTGGTGACATCCAAATCCGCAATTTTGGCAAGCACCACTGAGCGACCAACACGCCTGGCAATGAGGTCTGCGTTATTTTGTAGAATTTTCACCACCCCTGAGCCGACCGTGCCGAACCCAATGAGTCCGACCCTCACCACCTGATCCATTATGAGGCTTCCTCCAATTTCATTGCTTGACGAATCCCGCGGACGGCTTGAAAAATCCGGTGTTCGTTTTCCACAAGCGCAAACCGCACATAATCATCCCCGCCCTCACCGAATCCGATCCCCGGAGATACCGCCACTTTAGCTTCCCGTAGCAGAAATTTTGAAAATTCTAACGACCCCATACCCAAATACGGCTGAGGAATTTTGGCCCACGCAAACATCGTAGCGCGAGGATAGTCAATTGGCCATCCAATACGATTTAAACCACGGACCAACGCATTGCGTCGCCGTTCGTATAAACCAACGATGTCTTTCACGCAATCTTGGGGGCCGTTCAGTGCAATAATGCTCGCAATTTGAATCGGCTGAAACATCCCATAGTCCAGGTAACTTTTGACGCGCGTTAAGGCACCGATGAGTTCAGGATTCCCCACACAAAACCCCACACGCCAGCCAGGCATATTGTAACTTTTTGAGAGCGAATAAAATTCCACACCAATTTTTTTGGCTTCAGGAATTTGGAGTAAACTGGGTGCGCGATATCCATCAAATACGAGGTCGGCATAAGCTAAATCATGAATGACCCAAACATTGTGTTCCAACGCAAACTCTACCACCTTTTTGAAAAATTCGAGATCCACCACCTGCGTGGTCGGATTGTGGGGAAAGCTGATGATCAAGGCCCTGGGAGCCGGCTGGGTTTGTCGAAAGGCTCGTGTTAAATTTTCAAAAAAATCGGTATCAGGGCCCAATTCCACTCCACGAACTTCTCCTCCGGCAATAATGACACAATACATGTGAATCGGATACGTTGGGGTAGGAGCCAAGACCACATCACCCGGACCCACGATGGCCAGAGCTAAATGCGCTAGCCCTTCTTTGACTCCTAACGTGACGATCGCTTCGGTTTCCGGATCTAAACTGACATCATATTTTCGTTGATACCAACTGCAAATCGCATGTCGTAATTTAGTGATGCCCCGTGAGGCAGAATAACGATGGTTCCGCCCGTTGCGCGCCGCTTCAATCAACTTATCGACAATGTGAGGAGGCGTAGGTTGATCGGGGTTTCCCATACCCAAATCAATAATATCCTCACCTCGCTTCCGAGCCTGGAGTTTTAAGTCCTGGACCTGTGTGAAGACATATCCAGGAAGCCGTTGAATTCGGTAAAAAGGGTCCATTTTCAATGAAAAATGAAAGAGCGCCCCCTCAGTCTTAGGGGCGGTGGAGAATAGAAAATCCTATAAAATCTAAAGAGATTTCATTCTAGATGAGGGAATGAAAGCAGTCAATTTCGAAACGCCGGATTTTGGGAAAAAGGGGAAAGAACTTCTTTGTCTCCAGATCTCAAGCCAGATTAACCTTGTTCGGTTTATTGCCGGGGATATTCCCTTTTGCGATAATGACATTCCACTTTGTTTCCTCAAAATGAGGTTTCTATGGCACGACTCGGGGTTAACGTAGACCATGTCGCAACACTTCGACAAGCTCGGGGTGGACATGAACCAGATCCAATCATGGCCGCAACCCTCGTACAATTAGCTGGGGCAGAAGGCCTTGTTGTCCACCTCAGAGAGGATCGACGTCATATCCAAGACCGTGATCTGACGATCCTGCGGGAAACGGTCCATATCCAATTGAATTTAGAAATGGCCGCCGAAGATTCTGTCGCCAAAATCGCCCTCACTGTCAGGCCAGATTTGGCCACCCTAGTTCCGGAACGTAGGCAAGAACTGACGACGGAGGGAGGGCTGGATGTGGTTGAACACCAGGATCGCATCCAATCCATGGTTAACTTTCTTCATGAAGGGGGAATTCCCGTCAGTTTGTTTATTGACCCTGACATGCAACAAATTCGAGCTGCCCATAAGGTCAATGCCGACTTTGTGGAACTGCATACCGGTCGCTATGCCAATACTCGGCGCCAACAAGAAGCCGATACCGAATATAATGCATTGGTTCAAGCCGCCAAACTAGCAGCTAAATTTGGGCTCCGTGTCAGCGCGGGGCATGGGCTCAACTATCAGAATGCCCAACGGTTGACACAAATTGCTGAAATTGAAGAGTTTAATATCGGCCATAGCATCATTGCTCGGGCCGTGTTTGTTGGACTTGAACGCGCCGTCCGAGAAATGAAAGCCCTCCTCACATAAATATTTTCAAAACCCTCACACCTAATCGTAAACCATTATGTGGCTCGTAACCCCGGAACAGATGCAAGAGCTTGATCGCCAGACAATTCAAGACGCCAAAATTCCTGGAACCACTTTGATGGAACGGGCAGGAACCGGCGTCGTCACCCATCTTCTTCAGCACTTTGGACCTTTGAAAGGGAAGAAAGTTGTCGTGTTCTGTGGGAAAGGAAATAATGGAGGGGATGGCTTGGTGGTCACCCGCCTTTTACAGGGCAAAGGAGCCCACACCAGGGTGATCTTGATGGCTCCCTATAAAGAGCTCAGCAAAGATGCCAAAACGATGTATCGACGTCTGAATAAAAAAATAAAACCTTCTCACATCCTGGTCCTACCTAGTCAGGAAACTTTGGGGTCTTTGACACAAGATGCCCATATCCTCATTGATGGACTTCTAGGCACAGGCCTTTCGTCATCCCTACGCGATCCTTATGCCACAGCTATAACGGCGATGAATGCCTCCCACGCCTATACGGTGGCAATAGACATACCCTCGGGATTAGATAGCGAAACAGGGGCGATCTTGGGCACCGCCATACAAGCCGACCTGACTGTGACTTTTGGTTGCCCTAAAATTGGGCTCTATGTCGGGAACGCTATTGATCAGGTTGGGCACATCGAAGTGGTAGATATTGGTATTCCTATTGAATATGTCCAGGAATTGAAACCTCAGAACCATCTTTTAACACCCGAGCTGATCAGCCCCCTAATTCCTCGCCGCCCACAATCTGCCCATAAAGGAACATTCGGGCATGCAGGCATTGTCGCCGGATCCCCTGGGAAGGCCGGTGCACCAGCCTTGGCTGCGCTTGGTGCACTCCGGGCGGGAACAGGCCTCGTCACTGTGGCTACCCCTAAAACAGTCGCGCCTATTGTGGAATCCAAGCTTCTTGAAATCATGACAATGGCCCTACCGGAAACTTCCGAACATTTGTTAGGGCTTGAAGCCTGTTCCGCTCTTTTACGTTTTTGCCAAGACAAATCGGCCATGGCCTTTGGACCCGGGTTAGGCGTTTCCTCCTCGATAACTAAGCTGCTATCTCAGCTTCTTCCACAACTTGAGGCACCCTGTGTGTTGGACGCCGATGCCCTCAATAATTTGGCTTCTTATCTGGATATCTTTTCGCGCATGAAACAGCCTCCTATTTTGACTCCACACCCTGGGGAAATGGCCAGACTCTTAGCAACCACTTCATCAAAATCGATTAATGAAGATCGAATCGGGATAGCCAGAACATTTGCCACCACCCATAGGATTATTCTCGTCTTAAAAGGCGCCAACACTGTCATTGCCAACCCTCACGGCCATATTGCCATTTGTCCAACGGGAAACCCGGGAATGGCTTCGGCCGGCATGGGGGATGTTTTGACAGGGGTGATTACAGGCTTTTTAGCGCAAGGCTTGACAGCTTGGAATGCAGCCCGAGCTGGGGTGTACGTACATGGGCTAGCTGGTGACTTGGCCGCACGGGCCATGGGAGAACCTGGCTTAATCGCCAGCGATGTCATCTCCGCAATCCCCCGTGCTCTCACCCAAACGATCTCGGGGAAATCAGAGTAAAAGGAGGACCTGCCATACTGGATACCGCTCCTGACTTATCTCAAATACCCAGCCTCAATTCTCTAAAAATGTATTTGGATTCAGTGAAGAAAACTCTTGAATTTGGAGAACGGTTGGCCCATACCCTCCAAGGAGGAGATGTCCTCGCCTTAACCGGCGACTTGGGAGCTGGAAAAACTCTTCTCACTCGGGGGATTGCTTCGGGCTTAGGGATCACAGCCGAACAGGTGACCAGTCCCACATTTACCCTCATTCAAACCTATGAAGGCAGACTTCCCGTCATTCATGTCGACCTGTACCGACTAGAAGATCCGTCGGCCATTTTGCAGTTAGGACTGGAAGACTATTTCACGCCGCAGAATATTGTCATTATTGAATGGGCAGATCGCCTCCTTCAGATTCTTCCCCCTGACTATCTGGCTCTTCATTTGGAGCATGGGGATACGGAAACGATCCGTCATTTGATCATACGAGGAACAGGTCCCAGAAGTACATATGTCGTGACAACCCTTCGTCACAACGATAGAGATAACCACTCTATCACCAATCCTTCAATCAAGGACTGAAGCACCCCTCATGCAAAACCAAGAACTCTCCCCTCTCATGCGCCAGTACCGGACGGTTAAGACGCAACATCCTGAAGCCATTCTGTTTTTTCGAGTCGGGGATTTTTATGAAATGTTTTTTGAGGATGCCGAGGAAGCCTCCGGCATCTTAGGGATTGTTCTCACCGCTCGAGGAAAAACCAAGGGGACCTCTATTCCCCTCTGCGGTGTACCACACCACACGGCAACTGGGTACATTGCGAAACTCCTCAAAGCCGGGAAAATCGTTGCCCTTTGCGAGCAGGTTGAAGATCCGAAGGAGGCGAAGGGACTCATTCGACGTGAAGTTGTTCGCGTCTACACACCCGGAACATTGTATGACCATGAACTGCTCACCGCTCGAGAAGCCAACTATATTTCTTCAATCTTTTACTCTCGAGAAAGATATCCTAATAAACCCATATCCGAACCACGAGTGGGCTTGGCCACATTGGATCTTTCAACAGGAGAATTTTGGATTTCTGAGGCACCGATTGGGGAATCGCTGCACATTCTCGTGGATGAACTCGTTCGTATTGATCCTAAAGAAGTCATTTTCCCCAATTTAATTCATGAAGAACTTTCTAAGATTCTCAAACCATTAGCGATCGCTCGCTTGGTTCCTCGTGATGGGAAAAGCTTTGAGTTAGAACCAAGCCAAACGACACTCACCATGACATTTGATGTTGCCGATATTCATGAGCTCCAACTCTCTGGATTGACGGTTGGGTACCAAGCCAGCGGAGGGCTATTGCAGTATCTCACCGAAACTCAGCCTACCTTAGCCCATGCTCATTTGCGCCGTCCCTGGATTCGCCTGCTCGAACAAGAAATGCAATTGGACCAGTCCACCCTTCGAAATTTGGAAATCCTCAAACCCGTCTCAGAACAACGCCAAAGTCCAACCTTGTTCACCACGTTGGATCAGACCCAAACGCCCATCGGAACTCGATTATTGCGATAGTGGGTCGTTCGTCCTCTCACCCAACTCTCGGTGATTCAAGCCCGGCAAGACGTCGTCAAAGAATTGGTCAATCAGGTGGGTAATCGGATGTCGATTCGAGGGCATCTGAAATCAATCAAAGATCTAGAACGATTAAATAGCCGCATTGCCTTGGGGGTCGCCAATCCCCGCGACCTCATGAGCCTCTATCACTCCTTGGAAAGCTTGCCGATGCTTCACACCCTTCTGACCGGGTTTCAATCCGATATCCTGAAGGCCATGTATGCCGACTGGGATTCTATCCAAGACATATCTTCCTGGATATCTGAATCGATTGTGGAGAACCCGCCCCTCTCAGCTAAGGAGGGAGGAGTCATGCGAGAAGGCGTGAATGGAGAGCTTGATGAACTTCGCATCCTTTCCAAAGAAGGCACGAGATTATTAGCAGAAATGGAAACAAGGGAACGCACCAAAACCGGAATTGACACTCTCAAGGTGAAGTTCAATCAAGTCTTTGGCTATTACATAGAAGTGACCAAAGCCAATGCCTCCCGAGTTCCACCAGACTATCATCGAAAACAGACACTGGTGAATGCTGAACGCTTTACCACAGAAGAACTACAGGATCTTGAAGGCCGTCTTTCCAGTGCCGACCAGAAGATAAAACATTTGGAATTTGACCTTTTCGTGAGCCTTCGTCGTCGCATCGCCTCCGCCACAACAAGACTTCAGGCCATGGCGCAGCAATTAGCCATACTCGACGTCTTCACCAGCTTGGCTGAAACGGCTTGCCTCAATCGCTACACCCAACCCACGGTCTATGAAGGGGGCATGATTCAGATCACGGAAGGCCGGCATCCTGTTATTGAGCATCTCCAGATTGCCGATGGGTTTATCGCTAATGACACCACCCTTGATTTGGACACCAACCGATTACTTCTGATAACAGGCCCCAATATGGCGGGGAAAAGTACCTATCTCCGGCAAGTAGCCCTTATTGTGTTGATGGCGCAAATGGGCAGCTTTGTTCCTGCCAATTCCGCTCGGATTGGCCTTGTTGATCGAATTTTTACTCGAGTAGGAGCAGCCGATGATCTGAGTGCGGGACAAAGCACCTTTATGGTGGAAATGAGTGAAACGGCCAAAATCTTTACATTCCGCCACTTCACGAAGCCTGTTGTTGCTGGACGAGGTGGGAAGAGGGACCAGCACGTATGATGGTTTAAGTATCGCATGGGCGTTAGTCGAATATATTCTCGATCGAGGAAATCTTGGGGCCAGGACTCTCTTTGCCACGCATTACCATGAAATGACGCAATTGGAAACCCAGCGGGAAGGTATTAAAAATTACACCGTGCTCGTACAGGAAAAAGGACAGGATGTCTTATTTCTGAGGAAAATTGTCCTTGGGAAAGCTGACCGAAGTTATGGTATCCAAGTAGCCAAATTAGCGGGCATTCCAACGCTCCTACTTCAGCGTGCCAAGAACATTCTGGAGCAACTTGAACAGGACCATGCTTCCCCAAATGTTTCAAACCCGGACCCCAACGAAAATCCCCTCTTTACCCCCTAACCAAATTTCCCCTCATCCTCATATCATCTTAGAAGAAGTCAAACAGATAGACTTATTTTCCATGACACCTCTTGAAGCTCTGAATCGTTTAGCCGATTTCAAAGCTCGTTTAGATGATGGTGATATGGCCACAAAAAAAGAAAGGCCTGCGTAATACGCAGGCCTTTCTTTCAAAATAGGGTTAATCTAAATAGATTATTTTTCTGGATCCCAGACTCCTAAACCTTGATCAGAGTAAGGAATCACTCCAGAAATAGCAGGCCCACCGGGAATTAACACATCATATAGCATCTTCCGGTTTTGTGGCCAGTTCTCATCAGCGATAGCTTGAGCCACGGGAGTGGTCCTCAAGGCATGAATGCTGCGGGGTTTTGCTGGTGTTCCAGCTACATCCGCCACAGTCTTGGCGGAAAGGATTATCCGCTTGTTCTGTTCTTTTTCTTGGACCACAATTTCAACTAATCCGTATTTTGACGGTTTTGTTCCCGTCATGACCGCCTGGCTCTGTGAATCTTTCCCAGCTGCTTTCAACGTAGCCATTATTTTATCGTCTGCGGGATACATTTTGACATTTTTGCCAGGAAAGTATTTTTGCCAATAATAACCGCTTTCGGCATTGCCACCAAATACTGCAATGTTGATCCAGACAGCTTTATCATAGGGATCCGTCACAGCTACTCGGCCACGAAGCGTGGTCGGCTTGCTCAGGTCTCCCCATTCAAACCGCTCTTGGAATGCCTCGATTGCGATCGCGCTGGAGGCCATTGTGCCTACGAGCGCCATGGCTCCAACAAGGGCCCATCCTTTCATCTTAGCACCTTTCATAATGGCTTCCCTCCTCGACTTAAAAGTTATATGTCATTTCTTATTAATGATTAGAACTTAACTCTAGTTCAAAAGTTTAAAGCCTGTGATCGTATGCCCACTCACTTGCACTTCCATTGCCACAAAATCTTGCGAGGCTTTTGTCATTTGGTCCATGAGGGCTTTATCTTTTACCGCTAACCTGACTGTCGTTTGTGGGGTGTACCAACCAGAATATGGGTTATTCTTGTCAGTCCCACCTTGGTATCCCCATCCACAACAGGATACTAACGGATCAGGCAAGGTTTGAATACGGTCATCGGAAGCCCGACCAGGAGGATCCCCCACTTCGGCAGGTTCCGAGGTATTCCAATATTGAATCCCGAATAGGATTTCTCCATCAGGATTGTCAGCCCAATGCCCGAAGATTCTCCCCTTCAAACTCGTGGCTGCCACGCCTTTGTAGGAAATATCACCTTGGCTGGTGACATCTTTTGGATCCCCTTGGGATTTTTTGTTCCCTGGGCCGGCAGGGCCTTTTTGCGCATAGACCGCTCCGGCCATTCCCATGCTGAGCAAGCTAAACGCACAGAGAGCTACCATCGCCCGACGTAGAGATGACTTCTTCATCTGCTCCCTCCTTACAGTGTTAGAATGACAAAAATTAAAAAACAACTTGACCTTTTTATTTTCTCTAGCTTCAAACAGTATTTCCAAAATTCCGCCTATCATCGCCCCAGTTACCCTTCCTTAAAAAGCCTTTGGTCTGGGGAGGGACAATGCTACTCATCCAGGGCATCGTTGTCAAGCGAATTCCAGGTGATTTTTTTTAGGATTATTCCCCACTTGACAGCCATTTTTCTAGGTATTGGACCTAGGGCCGTCACCACAAACTCCTTGAGATCTAGTAATTTCCGACTTAGTTGACGGATTTGATCGGGTGAAATTCGGTCAATGGCTTTAACCATTTCTTGCAGCGTCACATGACGCCGCTGATAGAGTTCGTCTTTAGCCAGTTTATTCATGCGGCCATATGTTCCCTCTAAGCCCAACATCAAACTTCCTTTGAGTTGGGTTTTGGTTCGTTCCAATTCTTTTACTGCCACTCCACGACGACACAATTTTTTCGTTTCTTTGCAAATTTGATCAATGACTGCTCCCACTTCCCCAGGGCGTGTAGCGGCATAGACAGTTAGCGTCCCGCCATCGAGAAAACTAGAAAGATGGGAATAAATCGTATAGGCCAATCCACGCTTTTCCCGGACTTCTTGGAACAACCGCGAACTGACCCCACCTCCCAAAATGGTATTGAGGATATGAGCCGCATAGCGATCGGGATGCCCAATAGCGATCCCCTTAAACCCCACACACAGATGAACTTGTTCCAATGGTTTTTGATGAAGACTTTGGCGTGCTTTTGGCTTGTCAGGCCAACGATCGTTTTCAATTTTCCTGGAAAGCGTCGCAGTCCCCTCCCCTTTCCATTGTCCAAAATATTCGTTGACTTGATCCAGTAATTGGGGAAAGGAAAAATTTCCAGCCACAGCCACGATCGTGTTTTCCGGTCGGTAATGTTTGTGTTTATATTGGAGAAGTCCACGGCGATTCATTTGTCGCATCGCTCGTGAGGTCCCTAAAATGGGGCGTCCAATGGCATGGTTGCCCAAGACATCCTTGGCATGTAACTCATGAATATAATCCTCCGGATCATCCTGAACCGTTCGGATTTCTTCAAGCACAATCTGCTTTTCTTTTTCAATATCTCTGGCCCCAAAACGCGAATGATGAAAGAGGTCGGCTAAAAGATCGAGTGCCGCTCCCGCTTGCTGGTCCAAGACCTTGACATAAAACGCTGTGGCCTCATGGGTGGTAAAGGCATTCATTTCCCCACCCAGGGCATCAATCTCATTAGAAATTTGAGATGCGGTTCGGTTTCGCGTACCCTTGAACATCATGTGTTCAATAAAATGAGAGAGGCCTTCCTCGCCCTTGACTTCGTAGCGACTGCCCACATTCGCCCACACACCCAGAGCGACGGACCTCAATGAGGACATCCGCTCGAGCACGACCCGAACTCCATTATCCAACACGACTTTTTTATACATGGTAATGCAACCAGAAGGGTTAGGCCGAGGATTGATCGTTCTCGGCTTGTTCCGCCATCGCTTCTTTCCGACTGAGTCGGATTTTGCCTTGTCGATCAATCTCCAACACTTTGACCAGAATTTTTTCACCTTCAGAAATTTCATTGGCAACAGATTCCACACGATGAGGAGCCAATTGTGAGATATGGACGAGTCCATCCATATTCGGTAGGATTTCCACAAACGCCCCAAAATCTACAATTTTCCTGACTGTCCCCAAGTAAATTTTTCCTATCTCCGCTTCTTCAACCAAACCGAGCACCATATCCATGGCTTTTTTGGCCGAGTCCTCATCTACCGCGGCAATCGTCACAATCCCAGTATCTTCAACATTCATTTTCACGCCACATTCCGCAATAATCCCACGGATAACTTTTCCTCCTGGGCCAATGATATCCCGAATCTTATCTTGCTTAATTTGAATGGTACTAATCCGGGGAGCATAGGGAGCCAATTCAGTGCGAGGAGTGGATAGGCATTCATTCATTTTCTCCAAAATCGTCATGCGGCCCTCATGTGCCTGCGCCAGAGCTTGCCGCATGAGGGCCGGCGTGACCCCACCTATCTTAATATCCATCTGCAATGCCGTCACACCATCTTTAGTCCCGGCTACCTTGAAATCCATATCACCTAAATGATCTTCCATGCCTAAAATATCGGACAGAATGGCCACCTGATCCCCTTCTAGAATTAACCCCATGGCAATCCCGGCTACCGGCGCCTTGATCGGAGCTGCCGAATCCATAAGGGCCAAGGTTCCACTACAAATCGTAGCCATCGAGGAGGATCCGTTCGATTCCAACACCTCGGAGACAATCCGGATGGTGTAGGGGAATTCTTCCTTCGTAGGTAACACGGCACTCAAAGCCCGTTCAGCTAATTTCCCGTGTCCGACTTCCCGTCGCCCTGGCCCGCGCAAAAATTTTGCCTCGCCAACGCTAAACGGAGGAAAGTTATAATGCAGCATGAAGGAGCGAGAATATTCTCCTTCCAGAGCATCAATTCGCTGTTCATCATCTGCCGTCCCTAACGTCACCACCCCCAAGCTTTGCGTTTCCCCTCTCGTAAACAGGGCCGAGCCATGCGTACGTGGCAACAGACCCACTTCGCAGGTAATGGGGCGAACATCGGCTAACCCTCGCCCATCGGCACGAGTTTTCTTTTCCAAAATCATCCGACGAACTTCCGAATATTCCAACGCATGAAAGGCTTTTTTGACCTGAGACTTCCGCTCATCATCTTCCCCCGCCACCACTTCAATCGATTCGAGAAGAATCTGATCAAACCGGTCCTGGCGTTCAGCTTTCCCCGGGATATACATGGCTTCGCAAATGGCCGAAGCCGCTTGCGAACGAACGGCCTTTCCCACTTCTGCATCAAGTACTTCCACTTGGAAAGCACGTTTGGCTTTTCCAACCTTATCCTGTAGCTCTTTGATCTTCGCGATTATTTTTTTAATTTCAGCATGAGCGAGCTCGATGGCATCAATCATCATGTCTTCAGAAAGCCCATTGGCTCCAGCCTCGACCATCATCACGGCATCCTGCGTGCCAGCCACAACCAGATTCAATTCGCTTGTCTCCAAGGCGCTTCGATCCGGGTTTACCACAAAATCCCCGTTTACCCGACCGATTCTGACGGAAGCCAAAGGTCCAGCACAGGGAATATCCGAAACGGCCAACGCAGCAGACGCGGCCACAATGCCCACCACATCAGATGACATCGTTTGATCAATGGAAAGCACGGTCACGATGATTTGGGTTTCATAATAAAAACCATCCGGCATCAGAGGTCGAATTGGACGGTCAATCAGGCGGCTGGTCAGCACCTCTTTCTCACTGGGGGCTCCTTCACGGCGAAAAAACCCGCCAGGAATTTTTCCGGCAGCATAGAATTTCTCTTGGTAATTAACCGTGAGAGGGATGAAACCAGCGTCAGGCTTGAGCGTCTTAGAAGACACCGCCGTGGCCAACACAACCGTGTCAGCATAGGTAGCCAACACGGAGCCATCTGCCTGTTTAGCCATACGACCAGTTTCTAACCGAAGCGGACGACCACCAACTTCCATTTCAACGACATGAATCATATTTCGACCTTTCTGATCCCCCATTTCCATTGAGGGTGTATTGGCATCATTTCATTCCTACCCAACATCGGCGTACTCACAGACTATGAATGCTTCTGGCCCCGGAATTTCGAGGGAATACCCACTGCCTACACCTGACATTTTTTTCGCGCGAAACCATGCCAGCTAGCTATGATCCCCAGACTATTTTCGAATACCTAAGGCCGCAATCACTGATTGATATTTGGCCTCATCCCGTCGTCGAATGTAATCAAGGAGCTTTCTTCGTCTACCCACCATCTGCAGTAATCCACGACGGGAATGATGATCTTTTTTATGCGTTTTAAAATGATCGGTCAGACTGGTAATCCGCTTAGTCAATATCGCAATCTGGACCTCTGAAGATCCCGTGTCTCGATCATGGGTTCGTTGCGATTCAACGGCTGCCGTTTTTTCTTCCTTGGTCAATGCCATAATGCCTCCTTCAGAATATTCTCTTATGCTGAATCCATCCGGTTGTTTGTAACACAATACTCATGAATATGAATCCACCACCAACTGATTCTCCATTCTCCTAACCTAATACTGTGTCCAACACTAACATTGGCTCACTTTGTCCTGGTTGCAACGAAGGGCCTTTCCCTAAGGCCAACAAAAAGCCATCTTTGTTTTTCACACGAACCCGGATACCTTCTCCAGGAGTCGTTAACCTGGCCTTCTCACCAGCCCATTCAATACGAGTCCAAGGAATGGCATTCCCATGGAGCACTTTCCGAGCATCGTCCCCATTCACTTCCACGACAGGGAACCCTTCTAAGACGCGATCCAGACTCCACCATGCTCCATCCAATTGCGATACATCGGTGAGGGATTCCATCTCAACGGCCTGATCCAGATGCAAGGGGCCAACCCGTCGGCGTTGCAACCATTTCAAATGGCCACCAACGCCCAAGCGATCGCCAATATCAGCACACAAGGTCCGGACATAAGTCCCCTTGGAACATGCTACACGAAAACTCACTTCAGGTATTGCCACTCGCTGGATTTCCAGATCATGAATCACGACGGTTTTGGCTTGACGTTCAACAGTTTGCCCTTTTCGTGCTTTTTTATACAAGGGCTGTCCACCAACTTTGACAGCTGAATACATCGGCGGCACTTGTTGTATCGCTCCTTGAAATTCCATAAATACTGATCGAACGTCGTCTTCAGACAATGCTTCGCATGACTTTTCTTCCAGTACCGCTCCCCACGCATCTTGCGTATCAGTCATTTGCCCTAATTGAAGAACCGCCGCATATTCTTTGTCCCAACCCAAAAGGTATTGCGCGATTTTGGTTCCCTTCCCAATTAGAACTGGCAAGACTCCGGTCGCATGTGGATCCAACGTCCCGGCATGCCCAACCTTCTGGATACCCAGAACTGTTCGAACCCGTTTCACGACATCATGAGAAGTCCATCCATCTGGTTTATTCACAATTAAGACCCCGTGAAGCGACTTCGGCAATCCAGTGTTCTCAATAGTTGGCTGGTCGGTACAAGGAGAAAGAAGTGTCATGCGTTACAGACCCTGTTCCTATGTCGATGGGAGAGAGGGTTCATCTGATTCGTTGTCATTCTCATGGGGGAGGGAGTCCAGAATTTTTTCCATGCGCTGAGCATATTCGGCACTCGTATCCCGATAAAATGCAATTTCAGGTGTATAGCGTAAATTCAGCCGTCTCCCTACTTCTGTCCGAATATACCCCACGGCGCTTTTAAGACCTGGAGCCGTTTGTTGCTCAAAATGCTCTTGGTCCAAAGTCGTCACATAGATACGGGCAATTTTGAGGTCCGCCGTCATCTTGACCTCTGTGACTGTGACAAATTGAACCCGTGGGTCCTTAATTTTTCGGGAAAGAATTTCAGCGACTTCCATCCGAATTTGATCAGCCACCCGCGTGGCCCTGCTGATAGTTGATTTTGCCATGATGCCAAACGTCTTGAGGCCTTATAACAATTCAATCTGAGAACGTAAGAGTTCGAGTGATGGATTCGCTCGTATATCATTGAGAACCTGGTCTAACGTCTGATTGACCCGTGCCGTCTCATTGGCGACCGACGCGATTCCCAGAATGGATTTTTGCCAAAGATGGCTTTCATCAATTTCAGCGATGGAAATATTAAACCGATTCTGAAGTTTGGTTTTCAAACTGACAAGGATTTTTCGTTTACTTTTGAGCGATTGAGCCTCGGGGAAATGTAGTTCCACCGTACACAACCCAATAATCATCCCCATTCCGTCTGTCCCGCGGCCACTTCCGTCTTATAATTTGGTCGCTTCCTCCTCCAATACGTAGGCTTCCAACACATCTCCAAGCTTCATATCATTGAAATTTTCAACCCCGATTCCACATTCATACCCTTGTTGCACTTCGCGAGTATCATCCTTGAAGCGGCGCAGCGACCCAATTTTTCCTTCGTACACCATCACCTGATCTCGCACCACACGTACCTTTGTATTTGTACGCGAGATCGTCCCATCACTGACATAACAACCCGCAATGGTCCCTATCTTTGGAACGGAAAACAGTTGCCGAACTTCGGCATGGCCTAAGACCCGCTCCTTTATGGTAGGCGCCAACAGTCCTTCGGCAGCGGAACGAATATCATCAAGCACATTATAAATAATGGTATACAGTCGAATTTCTACCCCTTCACGTTGGGCAATATTCGCAGCCTTAGAATCAGGCCGAATGTGAAATCCAATAATAATCGCTTTTGACGCGGCCGCGAGCAACACATCTGATTCGTTGATTCCGCCTACCCCGCTATGAATGATTTTAAGCTTCACCGCATCGGTCGAAATCTTTTGCAGGGCATCACCCAGGGCACCCGCCGAACCTTGTGCATCCGCCTTAATGAGCACGGGCAATTCCTTAACTTCACCATCTTTGATGTCGGCATACAAATCATCTAAGGTTCGCCGGGACGAGGCAGCAAATCCCATATCTTTTTGCTTTTGCATGCGGTCTTGGGCAATCTCTCTGGCCACTCGCTCATCTTTCACCACAACAAGTTGATCTCCGGCTTCTGGAACCCCTAACAGGCCGATTATTTCGACAGGTGTGGAGGGTCCGGCTTCCTTAAGACGGGCTCCTTTATCCGACGTAAGCCCACGGACTCGACCACTCACCGACCCCACAACAAATGCCTCACCTACTTTTAAGGTTCCACCCTGAATTATTACGGTGGCGACAGGTCCGCGCCCTTTATCTAATTTGGCCTCTAGGACGACGCCGCGAGCAGAACATGCCAAATCTGCCTTCAATTCCATGACATCAGCCTGAAGCAACAACATGTCAAGTAGGTTATCTAATCCTTGGCCCTGTTTAGCCGAAACTTCGACAAAAATCGTTTGTCCTCCCCATGATTCCGGGAGCAGCCCGTAATCAGCCAATCCTTGCTTCACCCGATCAGGATTCGACCCAGGCAAATCAATCTTATTGACGGCAACGATAATAGGCACATTCGCAGCTTGCGCATGGTTGACCGCTTCAATTGTCTGAGGCATCGGTCCATCGTCTGCGGCAACGACTAACACCACAATATCGGTCACTTGAGCCCCGCGAGCCCTCATCCCCGTAAATGCTTCATGGCCTGGCGTATCTAAAAACGTTATGCCTCGTTCGCCGACTTTAACAAACGATGCCCCAATATGCTGAGTAATCCCGCCAGCTTCTCGATCCGTGACTTGGGTTTTTCGAATGGCATCCAATAGAGAAGTTTTCCCATGATCAACATGCCCCATCACTGTCACAATCGGGCCTCGAGGCTCCCACCGTTCATGGCCACGGGGCTCTAAGATATCCTCTAGCAGAGCTTCCCCTCCTTTAGGTGCGACAGCTTCAACCGCAATACCATACCCCTCAGCAATAAGAAGGCCTGCATCAAGATCTATGGGTTGATTCAGATTTTTCACGACATTTAATTCCATCAGTTTTCGAATGATTTCTGTCGGCTTTTGGCCCAAGACCTCGGCGAAGTCTTTGACGGATATTCCGGCTATGACCTTTATTACCTTTTTGCGTGGTTTGGTCGTTTCACCTACTGAAGTTGGTTGTACCTGACGAGCACGTTCCTCACGACGGAGCGTTGGGAGTGGACGAAGATCCTGCCAGACCGCCGCATCTTCGAATCTGGCGGCAAACATTTCCTCATTTTTCAACCGCGGTCCTTTTTTAGGTTTTTTGACTTTGTCATCAGCTTGGCTGTCACGAGCTGAAGAAGGACCAGTTTTGTCAGCTTTTTCCCCAGTTTTCTTTTCTCTGTCAATAGGTTTATCCGAAGGAAGAACTGGTTGATCGGGCATGACAGATTCAAGAGCAAGAGGGGCTGGGGCTTCGAGAGGGGTCTCCAGCGATGATATTGCGACAGTTGGTTCTCCAACCTTTGGAGCATCCATTGTCGAAGCACTTGCATCTTCAGTAAATACAGAATCTTCCGCACTCGCTTCCTTTACTGAAGGGAATTCCTGAGCCTCTGCAGCCAGCTCTTCTTCCGTCTTTTTCTTTTTAATCAGTATATGCTTCTTTTCCGGCTTCTTGAGTTCGGGAGCCGTAGCATCAGTACCAGCCTTCCCGGAAGCAGACGCATCTTTTTTCAGAAGTCGCCCGCCCGCTTTTTTCATTCCCAAATTACGGGCCACGCTTTTTGCAGGAAGAGGGCCTTTAGGTGCGTCCACCTTGCCCCGCAGGACATCCATCGCCCACCGGGCCGCATCCTCCTCGACGGCATTGCTATGGGAAGTCACCTGAATACCCAATCGCACCAATTCCGGAATTACCAGGCGACTCTCCATTCCAAGTTTTTTAGCTATCTCATGAACTCGCATGCATGTCCTTTACGATGACGAAGATTCCTCCGGAACTGACCCTTTGGTGGTCTCCAGCTTGGATTCATCGCTGGCTCCCTCATCAGACTGTCGGACCTCTTCTTCCCCTACTTCTTCCCCTACCGTCTCTTCCGCAGCGATATTTGCAGTCTCTTCAGCCAACGCCGCTTTAATCTCCTGGTCCCGCTCCAATTTTTCCTTTTCATATTCAGTAGAACTAATAATATCAATTTTCCAACCTGTCAGCTTTGCGGCTAGTCGAACATTTTGGCCATTTTTCCCAATGGCTAACGAAAGCTGAGAATCCGCAACAACCACGAGGGCCGATTTTTTCTGCTCATCAATGCCGACTTTTTCAATAGATGCCGGATTCAACGCTTCCCCTATAAACACTCGCGGATCATCCGTCCAAGGAATGATATCAATTTTCTCACCCCGCAATTCACGGACAATGGCTTGTACTCGGGAACCTTTTACCCCCACGCAAGCTCCAACAGGATCCACAGCCTTATCTCGTGAAGCCACCGAGATTTTCGTTCGATCTCCCGGTTCACGAACCACACCCTTAATCTCCACAATTTTTTCAGAAATTTCCGGTACCTCTAAGCCAAACAATTTCACCACGAAATGTGGGTGGGCTCGGGATAAAATCACTTGCACATCCTTTGGTGTTCGACGAACCTCTAATAGCAAGGCTCGAACCCGATCACCTCGACGGTGGGCCTCACGAGGTATCTGCTCTTGGACGGGCAATAGCGCTTCCGTTTTCCCAATATCCACCAGATAATTACGCCGTTCTTGACCTAAAATGACGCCATGCACTAATTCGCCTTCTTTTTTAGAGAACTCGCGTTCAATGGATTCCCATTCCGCTTCCCGAACCTTCTGACAAATTACCTGCTTGGCCGCTTGTGCTGCAATTCGTCCAAAATCATCCATATCAAGGAGAGAGCCAATTTCATCACCCATCTCGGCTTCACCATCAATTTTCCGGGCTTCTTCCAAGGATATTTCAGTCTTGGCGTTGACGACAATTTCGGCAATGGTTTTCTTGCTCACAATGGAAATTTCACCGGTGTCCGTATCAATGTCGACCTGAATATTATCCCCCTGCCCGAATCGCTTTTTTGCCGCGGTCAACAGAGCCGATTCCAAGGCCGCAAGGACTTTCTCCTTCTCAATGCCTTTTTCACGGCCAATTTGATCGATAACCGACATGAGTTCGCTTTTCATGATTGTTCCTCGCAACACATCATAAGCAGCCCAAAACAAGTTGGGCTGATTGTACCATCCATAGAAATGCTAGAATTCTATCTCGATCTTTGCCTTGACAATCTCGTCCCAAGCGACGCAACGCTCTAGGAGAGCTTTATTTCGATCATCTACTAACTTCAATCCCGTATCGGTCACGGCTATTAATCGTCCGATCACGACGGCATTCTTCTCCGCATCATTTTGCAAGGTCACGCAAAGCCTTTGACCTTGAACACGTTGAAAGTCTTTTTGATTCTTCAGAGGTCGGTCTAATCCTGGTGACGACACTTCAAAGCGACAAGCTGGGCCTGATGGTTGAGTAATTTCCCACGTCCGACGAAGAGACTGGTGAAATTGCTCACAATCTGTAATACCAACTCCTCCAACTTTATCAAGCGTCAAGCGGACCAAGGGATTGGTTGGTTTCCCGGTACATTCCAGGTCAAGAATTTCGACACCCAAAGCCCGCGCAATGGGATCGCCCACCTGGCGAATGACTTGAATAAGATTCTCAGTCATCAAGGCCACCATAGACACCTTATGGATAGCGGCCACCGCTAAAGACCAAAAAAAAGTGGGCTCACGCCCACTCAACTAGTGCTCACCCTAGCACTTTCCTTTTTCAAAGGCAAGATATCGCCGGAGGCCATCATCCACTATTCTTCCATCCCGTCACGCTTGCAAGCCAAGTGGGCTTGAGAGGGCAACATAGGCATAAGATCAACCCCATGATAGACTGATTTTCATTGAGAGAACACACCATTCTCTCATGATCAACCAGAGAGGAATTCAGCAGATGCCCACAATCATTTCTGTGGCTTCCGGAAAGGGCGGGGTTGGTAAAAGTATGGTTGTCAGCAATCTTGGCCTCCTGTTGGCCCGGAAAGGTCATCGCGTTATCTTAGTAGACATGGATATTGGCGGTGCCAATCTCCACATTCTTTTCGGGATGTTTCATCCCCCCTCCACTCTCACCGATTTCTTCTCAACCCGGTCAACCAATCTTGAAGACCTGGCTCATCCGTTGGCCAGCCCTTTGTCTCTCCGGCTCATTCCTGGGACGGGAGAAACCCTTATTACTGCAAACCTCCAACATGCCAAAAAAAAACGCCTCATTCGACATCTCCAAAAACTCGATGCGGATATCATTTTAGTCGATGTCGGGGCCGGCACTAGTTACCACACACTAGATTTCTTTCTCCTCGCGGATTATTTTTTAGCAGTCGCCACTCCAGATCCCCACATCGGTATTAGATCTTTACCGATTTATCAAACTGGCCGCGATTCGGAAAGTACTCACCGTTTTTTTGGCTCGTGATCCCATTGCCGAAACCCTCCTTAGTCAAGATTTCCATAGTATTACGGAAGTCTTAGAAGCTGTCGGACGCACCAGCGAGTCTGGGGTGAAATTAGCACAACAAGCTCTCCACGGATTCCAGCCAGCGTTAATTTTAAATAGGATGACCCCGAAATCTCGAATAAACACCTTACATTTACAGCATTTACTCAAACAATATGTTGGGGCCGACCTGTCAGTCCTGGGGAATATTCCGGAAGATCCTCACGTCCAACAGTCTATTTTGAAATACTTACCAGTCGTAGAATTGTCGCCAAAGGCTCCAGCAGCAATAGCCTTCGATCAGGTGACAGAGAATTTACTGAAACTGGTCAGACATCGAGAAGAATTACCAGAAGCCCTAGAGCCTAGAAAAATACGAGCCTAAGGCTACGATCCGGGGATTACCAACCACCTTGTTCACGAACTCAAGGTAGGTCTGAAGGGAGCAAGTTACGAATAGCGTTGGACAGCGACTTAAGAGTCATCGAGACACTTTCTAGTTCGGCTCCTTTGTTTTGCAATTCGGATTGCATGGTTGAGATCTTACCCACTAATCGATCTCGCTCCTTGGAAACCTGGGAAAAATCCGACAAAGAATCTTCTAACTGCTTTGTTTTTTTCTCCAAACTACTGCAGGCTTCCTGAGCCTTTTCCGACTCCCCTTTCACTGTCTCTAATTCCTTGGTTAAGGAATCAACCCTGTTTTCGGCAGATTGCAAATTCCGCTGGGCATCCGTGCGATCTTCTTCACTTTCTAAAAATTGTTGATTGAGCCGATCAATCACACCCGCCCATTCCCGCGCCACGCCACGAAGCGACTCTGGAACTGCAGGCAGGGAAGGCTCTTTGCCTAATGGCCCAATTGCCTGCTGAATCCAATCGATAAACAACGTCGCTTCACGAAAATTCAAATCCACGGTCGCAGCAGGCTCACCCGATGAAGAAGATGCCTCAGCAGGTGGTTCCGGTGCAGGAGGTGGAGAAGGAGGGGATTCCGAAGGCCCAGAATGGAACTGCTGCAATAAGACGGCGACACAATGCCGACAAAAAGGCTGTTCCGTCGACGGGCAGGAACATTTCGTCGACAAGGTCCCACCACGCAATTTAATCGTCTGCGAATAGACACCATACGTCCCATTGACCTCCGCAACGACTTGCGTCCCATTGGCTTCTAAAATACTCACTCGTTGATCCGAGAAATATTGGTCGCCAATTTTAAAGACCTGCCCCCCAACCACAGACTGCACCATATCAGGATCCAATTGGCCAAGGTCTTGGGCGGAGCATGAAATCCGATTTCTCATAATCACCCTCGCATCAATTAAAAATCATGGAAGAAATATCAACTTATCACCGCTCTTGACAAAACCCATAGGGTTAATCTTACAGGAAAGTTTACCGAGAATGAACATAAGATCAAACTTTTTGATAATTTTTCTACCTAATTTACGGTGCCCCAGGTGAAACAGTCAGGACCCCTAGACCAAACTACGACACCGTCCTTCTTGGAAAGTCTTCTGGAAGATGCTCCAGAATCACTTCCTATATTCTTAGGCAAAGTTGCATTTAAAGTCTTAAATCTTACCCAAGACAAACGTTCCAGCGCCAGTGACTTGGGTACATCATCAAACGCGACCAGGCCATGACGACCTATATTGTCCTCCTAATCACCCAACGGGCGTGAATCCTTTGACTTTCAATGAGCCATTATCCCTTCATGATTTAGATACTCTCATGTAGACTTTTCCACACATCGCTGTTCATGGCGATGTATGCGTTCCCATACATCGCCGTTCATGAGTGGTTGAACCTTTCCTTCCCTCAACCTTCCTGTTCCTTTCAATAAATCAAGCAGTTGGCAGCATTGCAGTAGGTCAATCTGATATGAGTGATTAAATGGCATTAAGGTTGCTTTAACAAGAATCACGAGCAGCAAGAGGACGACTGAGGAACAAAGAGGACGCCATCATGAACTGGACACTAGTGAGCATCGGAACTCTTACAACCCTTTCGGTTGCCATCTTCCTTTCTTTTATTTGGTTCATCAGACTTTTCCGTGGGTAACCGGTACTCTCTCGATTCCCTCTTAAACAGGAGGTGAGCGATGGAAAGTACAGCCCTGTACCAGCACTTGCTGGGGATCTCTGAACCGTGGACGGTTGAGTAAGCGAATCTGGACATGACGTGAGGGCAAGTGGATATGTTTGTGGGACACGCCAAGGACGCCTCGCGTTGCCTGTCCTGAGCATGGTGTTCGGCAAACACCCCTGCCTTGGACAGACGGGAGCAGCCGGTTTATTCGACTATTCGAGACTCTGGCAATCAATGTTTTCCTGGAAGCCAACATCGACCGGGCCGCTGGGCTTTTGCGCATCAGCATGAGAGTGGGTTCGGCTTGCGAGGCACAAGGGAAAAAAAGAACGAGGCCGACGACCAACCAAACGGCAAGAGTACTTTCTACTTGGTTACGGTTCAAGAAAACAGACCTGCTTGACCCATTCAAGCTGTTCCTCAAATACCCGCCGTCCCTGAAGATAAACATCTTCGACTTCAAGGGTCTCCCTGATTCGTTGAGGGCTTCCCAAAAATAGGCAATGGCGAAGAAAAGCTTTTCATAAAAGCAGCGCAGGATACCTCTCAGCTGCTGAGGGGAGGAATGCGCAAATGTGATTAGAAAAAGTACTGACGGCATTGGCAGGCTACCAACCAGGGACGGTGGTGCTACCGTTCTTTGGGGTCCTGAAAGCCACCCTGAACGATGCACGACGATTGGGAATGCTAAAAGAAAACCCTGCTACACCCGTAATACCACCCAAGGTCAACAATATGTTGATCCGTTACCTTACCGCTGACCTAGAAACCACCCTGCTTGACCATCTTCCAGAAAAATACCGCCCTGTTGTGGTCGCAGCAGTCAATACGGGATGTCGGCAATGTGAATTATTACGGATGAAATAGCCAGACAAAGCTTGGAATGCAGAGATCTTAACCATTCGAGAAACGAAGGCCGGAGGTTCTTGCCGAATCCCAATGAATTCTGCTGTCCAAGATCTACTTAGCAATATGCGAAAATCGTCTGAGGCCGCCCATCAGAACAGAATTTTCCCACTAGACGCTCAGCTATCTCAGGGGGCTTTTGATAAAGCGGTTATTTCCTCAGGGTTGGATCCCTTTCGATTTCATAACTCAGGCACAGCTTTGCCTCAAGACTGGCCTGTAGGGCGCCAATGATCGCACACTGATGGCTTTTGGAGGAAGGAAACCCCACCTGACTTCCTCCAGCTCTGGGGCAACGTTCCGAGATTAGTCGGCTCCTTATACGCACCCAATAAACCCATCGGCCTCATTTTGGCTGATAAAGGCTCCAGCGTTCAGCCATTGACGGATAAGGATTTTGCTGTGCTTTCTTTAGTCCCCTCCCAAACCAACGCCAACCTCGCCCGACTAGCTCAACCACATTAAAAAATAAGTCTGTCTATAGGGGTCAGACTCGAATTAGTTTTTTCCCATATTTAGCCATACCAGTGGATTATTGCGAGGAGAGGAAAGTATTATCAATCAATCGACTTGCCTCCCTTACTTAGGGCACCTCTAAAAATCATTTTGTGAGGACAAGGAAGCTGCACGCGGAAAACCGAAGTGTACGGGCAAATACATGAGGGTTTGAGCACACGGCTGACGCCGCCCTCACGGAAAAGAACGGTTTTCAGAAGTGCCCTTTAGATAATTACGTGCTTTGATCTACCCTGCAGTTACCTGTGCGAATTTGAGAAAATCGATCTAGGAATGATAGAACTGAGGCCATGAAAATGGCCCAAGCAACACCCCTTGCTGTTCAAAGTTTTCTACAGCAATGACTCGTTGCATCTCACCCCTTCACTGAAATGGATAGGAGTGGATACCCGTATGGAACAAACATCTTTTTGGGAAAGGGATGATCCGCCCCCAGACAATGCATTGATAAAAGTGTTTACTCAAGAGACGTGCTCAAAAGAAGCCAAGAACTTCCAAAAAAAGGTTCGCAAGATCGAAAATTTACAAAAAGCGAATACGGCTCTGAAAAGCAGGCTTGAAGATATTCGACAACAATTGGCCAGGATCTTGACTCCAATATCTGAGAGGTTCTGTGACCTGAGAGTGACATCCCTTGAAAACCTGGATAGGCAAATGCAGGGACCATATTTTCGCGCGAATGAAAAGAAAAAGATTTCCGCACTCATTGTCGAAGGCGCTGGCGAACTCGTAGGAATTTTCCACGATGAACGGGGAAAGCCATTTCATGACAAATATTCGGACATAAGTTTTGACGACCAAGAAACATCCCTCATGGAAGGGATGAACAACCTGTTTGAAAAGGTCTTTGGCCCTATGGACCATGAGGATGATGAAGAACCATTGTCTCCTCCCATTACCAAAAACCCACGCAAGGCCAAAACCAAATCCGAGCTTCACGAAGAAACGATACAGCTGGAATCAAAAACCATATACCGGAACCTGATGAAAACCCTTCATCCGGACTTTGAACCAGACGAAGACAAGAAAAAAGAAAAAACAGAAGTCGCGCAACAAATTTCCATCGCCTACCAGGAAAACAATGTGTATGAACTGTTAAAGCTGCAATCCGAACACCTAGATGAGGCCATCAATGAAAACGACCTCAAAATGTATACGACGGAACTCAATAAACGGATTCGTGAATTAGAGCATGAGAAATATATCATCAAAAACCAGTATATGGACATTTCCAATAATTTTTACTCACCAAACCCACGTGTGACCGCCAAACGAATACACACAGAACAAGAAAATCTTGAACACCAAGTACACATTGAACGTAACCATGCCGACATTTTTTCAGACCGGAAACAACTGAGACGATTCCTGAAAGATCACGTCCGACTTGAAACAAAAAGACCGTCGGATTTTGGGCATGATCTGATAGATGATGATGGGTTTGATGATGATTTCTGGTAACCCCTTCTTCTTTTCCATTTTACCCCAAAGCGTTTGGGAACTGTCACAGGACAAACCTCCGTTATTGGAATCTATTTGGTCATTCAATGACAATTGGAACTGCCCAGAAAACCACGTTTTCATTTACCTGCCAAGTTCTATCATATGATCCTTCGTGGGAACGGGCGGCAGGATATTTCCTTCAAGAACGAAGACCAGGATCACTGTCTGTATTGACCCAATAGAGAGTAGAGCACTAGGATCCTGTCGGGTCCATGGTTTCTGCCGCATGACCAACCACCAAGATTATGAAGTCCAGAAAGATGACCTGCGTGGACCACCCCGTCTAGATGTGCCCCCCTGACCATTAGAGCTTGACTCTCAACAAAAGATTTTCCTCTATACAAATCGACGCATTATCATGTAATTTCGTAGTTCATAAAGTTTGAGGTCGTCAGGCAGATCACCCACATTGCGGTCATTGCGTCAGGTTCTGGGGTCCATGTCTGGCGCTACCTTCGAAAAACCTATGGTCAAGGCCGCTGGAGGAAGCTGAAAGGAATTGCTACGGTCCGGTTGCCGAACGGTGCCCTGCGAAAGGTAGAGATTCACTGGTATGAAGCTCATGGCATTGGCAGGAAAGACCTCAAGATTAAGAGGTACTTGGAGGAATCATGAGACAGCCAACTAAGCCGTTCGCTCTCTGCGTCGATAACGCCGATTACAAGGCCTCTTTGATCCTGGTTAAGGTGTATGGAATAATCCTAGATCCAAAAGCCGCGAAGGATGATCTGGTACGGATCGTGGACGAAAGTGGTGAGGATTATCTCTATCACAAGAGCCACTTCGTCTTCGTGGATTTCCCCAAAGCAATTGCAAAAAAATCCGATCACTGGAAACCACTACCGCCTAACTGGCCGTTGCAGGCGGTCCATCTGGCAGATCGAAGGGGCACCTAAAATTCAACAACTCGATCAGGGGAAGAGTCAGGATTATAGTCTGTCAGGTGCCGCTGGCCACGGCTAGAGAATCGCGCAGACGCTGAAAGCCTTCATCCAGATTGATGGGGGGCTGATAGCCTAAGTCTTGGCGTGCCCGGTCTAACTGAAACCAATGGCTGGTAGCCAGTTGACGGGCGAGGAAACGGGTCATGATGGGTTCGTGTTGCGGCCACAGACGACGATACACCATTTCCAGAATCGCACCGGCTGCGTAAGCCAGTTGCGGCTGGATGTATCTGGTGATCGGCGGCAGATTGGCGGCCGAGAGGATATGGTTTAACAAGGTCTCCATGGCCAGCGGTTCGCCATTGCTGATGAAATAGGCCTTGCCAGCACAAGTCGCTTCTGGCGCCAGTTTATCCAGAGCCAGCAGATGTGCCAGGGCGGCATTTTCGACATACGTTGAATCCACGAGATTTGAGCCATTGCCAACCAGGGCCAGCTTCCCTGCGCGGGCCCGGGACAAGACTCGTGGCACGAGATGAGGATCACCGGGTCCCCAGATCAGGTGTGGACGCAGAGCTAAAGTGGTGAGTTCCAGATCGTTAGCAGCCAGAACGGCCTGTTCGGCCAGAGTTTTGGTGCGTGGATAATCAGCGAGAAATCGCTGCGCATACGGTGTGGATTCATCGATGCCGTCCTCGTCACCGCCCGTGAAAACGACACTGGGTGAACTCGTGTAGACTAGGCGCCGGATCTGTAACTCACGACAGACCTGGATGACATTCCTCGTACCCTGGACATTAGTCCGTTCGTAGTCTTCAGCAGGTCCCCACACACCGGCTTTCGCTGCAGTATGAATCACGGCATCACAGTCACTGGCCGCCTGACGCAAAGCCTCCATGTCTGTCAAGTCACCGCGCTGAATGTCCATACCGGCGGCGCGCAGATGAGGATAATCCCCGCGGCTGAAACTGCGCGTGATATGACCTTTGGCAATCAGCATTCGGACAATGGCCGAACCAAGAAATCCGGTGCCTCCGGTCACCAGGACTTTCATCAGGAACGCGTCCCGGCCCAGCGGCCTAAACGCTCGCGATCAATTTTTGCATTGTGGCGTATGTCGACTGGAAAGGCCGGATAAAAAAACACTTCCCGTATCTCACGCGTATGTTCAAAACGACTCCCCATCTCCAATAACTCAGCTTGAATCTGTTGCCGTGAGTCTGCGGATACCCTGGCTTCGAGTTCGACACAAAGGCCCGGACGAATGTCGCCTGAAGTCTCCAACCGAATCAAGGCACTACGATAGACCTGGGGATGTTCGTTAAAGACTCCTTCACAGGGTATGGGGTAATAGGTTCGGTCACCGGCAATCACACAATGCGCCACCCGTCCACAGAACCATAGTCGGCCCTGATCATCGATATAGCCAGTGTCCCCCATGCGGTGCCAGTTGTGCCCCCGCGAGTCAGAAAATCTAGCCCTGCGCTGCGCTTCCTCAAGACCGTCATAGCCAAGACTCAGGTTCGGCCCGTTGGCCACAATTTCACCGACTGTTCCGGTCTTCAACCACACGGGATCACCATTCGTTATGTCCTCGACACCGATTTCAATAATTCCCACCTGAACTTCAGCAACAGGACAGCCGACGCAGATA
>PVMK01128826.1_pt1 | contig 41546 bp, 33 predicted proteins | sample 1853481 | NCBI WGS metagenome assembly PVMK01 (sample SAMN08533507, study PRJNA380276) | Marine sediment metagenome, whole genome shotgun sequencing project.
TACGTCATTACCCGTGCCTACACCTGGAAGGTCGGCGTCCCGAGATGACCGCGAACTGGTTGATATTTTCGATATTCAGGAGGAGATTGCAGGTGAGATTGAGAAGGTTCTCAGGCTCGAACTGGGTTTGAATGTGGCGGCGTCGGTTAACAAGCGCCAGACAGACAACCGGGACGCCTACACATGGTATCTGCGTGGCATCGCCTTGCGACGTGAAGGCAGCCTGGACAGCTCTTTAACGGCAAGCCTTACAAATTCAGCAGAACACACAAGCAATTCCTGTAACTACGGGTCACGCTTTTGCGGAAGAGTTACGAGACGTGTTTGCGCTCATAGCAGCGCTCAGCGTGGCGATCCTGTACCGCCCGCTGGCGTCACAGGCGCACAGAGACCGCAGCGATTTTTACTCAGGGTATCATTTAGGGGCATTCAATGGCACAACTCAAAAAGTCACTGAAAAGGATTCCTGGATTGGCAACGCTTTACCGATTCTTTATCTCGTTTTTATCTGATCTGGTGTCGAAAGTGCGTCTATCAGATGCGTGTAACATCGAAGCGGAGCTTCAAAGACGCGCATTGAAGGAGACCGCAGACTACGTAGAGAAAAACATGAGGAATGTTCTATGGTTTCCAGATAGATATTCGCTTCTAGACGCAACGCTTAATATGATAGAAAACGAAAATGGCTTATTTCTAGAATTTGGTGTCCATAAGGGAATTTCAATCAATTACATTGCAAAAAAAATAACTAACCAAATTTATGGGTTCGATGCTTTTGAAGGGTTACCTGAAGATTGGCGGGGCCCCTACGGAAAAGGGTCCTTTGAAATGAACTCACCCCCTAAAGTAAGAAAAAATGTCTCTTTGATAACCGGTTGGTTTAAAGACACCCTACCGGAATTTTTAAATCAACATATAGAAACTTTTATTTTTATTCATATTGATAGTGACCTATATTCTTCAGCTAAAACAATATTCTCATTAGCGGGCAATAGGATTCAAGCGGGAACCATTATCGTCTTTGATGAGTACTTTAATTATCCAGGTTGGCAGCTTGATGGATTCAAAGCGTTTCAAGAGTTCGCCAATAATAACGAAGTTCAATACGAATACTTGGGATACTGTAGATTTGGACAGCAGGTCGCCATCAGAATCCTACGCAGAAATAACAGCTAATGGAGAAATATGATCCCTAATGTGTACGCCAATACATCCGGGTTCCGTTTCAGATTGATTCTGCCGGATCTCGCCGGCACCGGCTGTTATGGAGTTTTTGCGCTCTATAGCCTTACCATACCGGGGCGGAAACCCAACGTCTAAGAGCACGTATGACTGAATATACGAGTAGATTTAACTTGACTCGATATTCGATAGTCAGAGTACATAACTTTGAATTCTACGAGGCCCCCGACTTAGGTCCCTGGTTTTCAACAGGCTTGCATTCCCCACTGCCGTTAGCTCCACCACCGATGTCTCGTACTTGGACTGCCCCGGTGGCTGAATCAATGATCAATAGATAAAAAGCGCGAGTGAAGTAGTTTCCCGACGCAAACGGAAAGTCGCTGGTGAGCAAGTAACCGCTGTCTGATTCCGTATATTTGAAGAACATCGGAACGTCTAGCTCCATCGATCCTCGCGCCACACCGCGATTCAATACGAGCGAGAAAACCAACGATCCGCCCTTTACGAAGGCAACCACCTCTGGCCCCAGAAATCCCGTTTCTGCTCCTGCTTCAAGCTCAAATCCAGAAATCTCGCAGTTCATCACAATGTCTGGAACGCTCGTTGAACAGTACCAGCTAACCATAGGCTCGGCCTCGCTCATGGTCGTGGCTACGAGTTCACAGTCACTTGCGTCGTCAAATTCCGTTCGATGCGTTTCAACTGCTGCGCGCAACAAGTACAAAGCTCCGCCTTCAACTGTCTCGAAATCCGGATTGTCGCCGACGCAGACGATAGGAAAAACTGCGGTGACGCATAGGGCGATAATCTTCCTACTGTTCATTCCTAGACTTCCAGTCGTTCGGCTCAACCTCCGAAATATACATCGCGAGCGTCTGCATTGCCCCCCAAAGCTGTCATTCTCTCCCCAACTTCGATCCTATGCTGCCCGCATGGATGACAACCGCCATCGCCATTGTCTGTTTTCGACCAAATGTGAGCGTTAAAAATAATTAAGGCGCGGGACTTGACTATTTGTCTGGATATAGAACCAGACATAATCTTTTTAGTTGATTTACAAACTATGCGAAGCGGCGTAGTTTTGACTACATAGAAATAAGCAAATAAGAACAACTAAGAGGTATTCCTAATGAGGAAATTTACAGCGCTGGCCGCTTGTGCGGCATTTGGATTCGGTTTCACCGGAACAGCATCGGCTGATATCGGCTTATCTACAACGCTAATGGATTTTGGCAACGTAGTAATCGGACAACAAAGCGCCATAGGTTTTGATATTGAGAATACAGGCACCGAACCCTTGACCAATTTTGCCGTGTTTTTTTACGGCCAAGAGCTCTGGTTCGGCTCAACTGATTGCCCTATGACTTTTTTTTGCAGGTCAGAGCTGTACGTCATTTATAACATTTGCTCCTACACGTCCCGGAACTTTTCGCAAGAAGCTAATTATCAGTGGCGACGATTCAACCGGTTCATTCGAGGAAGTAGTTCGGTTAGAGGGACGGGCAGTGAAATAGCAGCCGAATAGCAACCACGGTTCAATCGGAATGAGATACTCCGCCCATCGTGGCGGGGTTTTTCTTTATGTCCGCTTTTGGCCGAAAGCTGACACTGACCGAGCCGTTTTAGGCCATAAATTCGCCCGACCCTCAGTTTCTGGGGGACTGAATGTCCGCTAACGACCCAAAGCGGACATTCAGAAGTCACACAGTTGAGACCGATGCTGCGGCGCAATCAAAGGTCTGCTAACGACCCAAAGGCGACAGCCAAGTTTTCCTGCCGACCATCTATCACTCGGTCCCGAATATCGTTTGAGCGCCTGCCCCGACATCTGCGCTCGTCCGTATAACAACGAAAACCGCGTGAAATAGGGGAGTTGGGATTTGTATACAAAAAGCCTCTCAAACAAAGCACTGGTGCTTATGGAATTTTTCGTTTTCTTGTTACGGATACTTTAATAAAGACAAACAGAAACGATACAGCACCCATAAGAGTTATCTCATTTAAAAAAGGATACTTGAGAAATAATGGCGCGTCGCCAAATCCTAAAAATGCACCCACCAACGCGCCAACAAAACCAACGACTATATTAGTAATGCTAAACGTTTTGTCTAACTTAAGAAGACCCGGAAGTATTCCAACTACTATTCCAGTTACGAGTATCAATATAATTAACATTGTGTCCTTACCATACCATTTGAAGCTAGACACGTCCGCTATTGGCCGAAAGCGGACATTTAAGTTACGCGTAACTTCGAGCGCCAGATGCCGTGATACAGTGACACCGTGAACATTGACCACGTCGTGCTGTGGGTGGACAGCCCGAAAAACTCCCTCGATTTCTTTGTCGACGTTGTGGGCATGCACCCAGTGCGGTTGCAGGAGTTTGAGGAAGGTACGGCACCCTTCCCCAGTGTTCGCCTGAACGATACGACGATTCTTGATCTGATGGACAGGAATATGGTGCCACTGGTGCAAGAGTTTACCGGCGGGGGCGACGCGGGTGGAGTGCCAATCAACCACATCTGTCTATCCATGAATGCCGCTGACTATTCAGCACTCGTGGCTCGATTACTTGAACAGGGAGTGGAGCTCACGTCAGGAGGCAAGCAGTCGTTCGGCGCTCAGGGCTTGGCTGAAAGCTCCGAATACTTTCGCGACCTGGATAGCAACGTCATCGAGATTCGGCATTACGACTGAAGGTCCGCTTATGGCCGAAAGCGGACCTTCTATATACAAGGAACCCTTAATGAACGTTTCGGGAGGCTTCCGAGAATTCGTGTAGAACAGAACTCGTAACGGAACTCGTAGCAGCTAAGCAAGTGCCACTTTCCACTTAAGCTTTTGATTTGACTGGTCGGGGTGAGAGGATTCGAACCACGCTAAGTTCAACCCTGTAAGCAGGAATTCACCGACGCGGGTTCTAATGACGTGGCCCCTGCCTCCCGAAGACATCGTCTGTCTTAGTAACTTGTTGTAATCATTGCACTAATAGGGCGCCCGCAGCATATTCCCCTACATTCGATCACTCCGATTCAGAAATCCCGGAAATTTTCCGGCAGTCTACAAGCGGTGGTTAGCCTCACGATGCTTGGCATTTGCGCCCTTCAGCTATCACCGTCATAGCAAATGGGGCCGGGTTTTATTCAGACAAAGATCGATTAAATCATCAATATTCGCGACGCCAACACACATGACGCTGTCCGCACCACCCCAGTAAATTTTGACGGTCCCATCGTCCTCGGGGATAGCACCACAGGTGAAGACTACATTGTGGACGTAACCGGTCAACTCCCACGGGTCTTCCGGTGACAATATCCAATCGTCGGCGACGCCGAGCACTTTTGTGGGATTTTCCAGATCGTGAAGCGCCACACCCAGACGATACACGGCACCATCCATGGTTGGAAATACGCCATGGTAGATGTTGAGCCATCCGTGCGCGGTTTTTATCGGCGTCGCGCCTGGACCAATTTTCATTTCGTCCCAATGATACTGAACAGGCTGGATCACCGGTACCGAATCACCCCAGTGAACCAGGTCTGGAGACCAGGATAGCCAGATGCACCAGGGGTTGATTTCCGAGTGGGGCCGATCGAGCCGGGCGTAACGGCCATCGAAAGTGTCTGGAAAAATTACTACATTACGCATGTCTGCCTGACTAATTAGCGACACTCTCTCCACTGACTCAAAATCGTGCGTCTTCGCCAGACCAATGCGCACGCCAAATCTGGAATAAGCGCTGTAAGTAATGTAGTACTCACCAGCTATCAAACAGATTCTTGGGTCCTCGACACCGTACTCCTCGTGCGCTGCAAATTCGATTTCGCTGGAGGGCACCATGAATGGCTTGGGATCCACCTGAAATTTATAGCCGTCAGTGCTCCGTGCGATACCGATAATCGATCGTCCATTACGTAAGTGCGAGCGGAACAGCAGGAGGTAGCGGCCGTTAAATTTGCATGCTCCCGCATTGTGAACCGTCTCCACGGGGTAAGGGATGTCGTGCTTGGTGAGGATTGGATTGCCCTCATACCGAGTCACCAACGGCTTATTGATCATCGCGTGCATCCTGGTTCAATATTTTTTGGTAAACGTCAATGTAATCATGCGCCATACGTGTGTGAGAAAAACGCCTCTCGACGTCCTGCCGACATACGAATCTGTCGATCAACCGCACTGCAGCGACCGCTTTTACCGCATCTGCAATATCCTCGACGATGTAACCGGTTTCGCCGTGTCGGACAATCTCTGGAATTGACCCGCGAGCAAACGCGATGACGGGTGTTCCGCACGCCATGGATTCCACCATGCTCAATCCGAAAGGCTCGTCGAAGCTGATCAAATGCAATAGGGCTAGTGCGTGGCCTAACACGTCCGCTCTTTGGTCGGGCCCCACGGAACCAAGATACTCCACTGTCGTACCGTCAATGTGAGGCTCCACTCGGGCTGCGAAGTAGTCCCTATCCTGAATGATGCCGGCGATCACAAGCTTTATTCCGACCCGCTGTGCAACCTGAATCGCTTCGTGCACGCCCTTATCCGGGTGGATCCGACCAAAAAACAACAGATACTCTCCGTCATCTTTGCAAAATGGGAATTGTGCGACATCAATACCGTGATGGATGGTGGCTATATAATCGAGATCCGGCGACCTGTCTGAGTCACTGATCGATACATAGTGGCAACGCGAATTGTACTTACTGTAAACCGGCATAATCGCTGGCGATGAAAAGCCGTGGATCGTCGTCAGCACCGGGGTTTCAACCAGTCCGGAGTACGTTAGCGGTAGAAAATCGAAATGATTATGAATCAGATCGAATTCGGCGGCGCGCTCGAAGATCTCTGAAATGTGCAGGCATTCAGCGACTTTCGGATCAACTGAGTGGTCCTCCGAATACGGGCGCGGACATACGGCGACAAGTTTGGCTTTGGTCTGCGAATCCCCGGTGGCGAAAAGAGTCACGTCCAAGTCCATATGTACCAGCTCTTCCGTGAGAAGACTGACTACTGATTCCCATGGCCCGTAATGCCGAGGAGGCGTCCGCCACGAAACGGGGCTGAGGACTGCGATACGCATGAATCTGGTCGAATCTGGTGATTCTCAAAAGTGTGAACTTTGATGTAAGCTTCTGGCGGCCTACACGTCTATAATCCGCACGGCCTGTACCTGGATCACCGAGCCATGATCATTGTTAGTCAGATTACATCGCGGTGCAATCACTAATGAGACTTACCGAACAAAGCAAGCAATTGCTCAAACGGCGTCCAACTGTGCTGAACGCCGAGAGTGCTCGCGTTATTACGCGGCCCCATATCCCAGGAGACGAGGCCCGCACAAAGGTCCTGATCGATCGGGTTTCAAAGCTGAGGGATGAGGATGTACAGCACCTGTTAGACGCTGTGATGCAGGATTTCTCAGGACGTCATCGAAATTTCCGAACGGCCCTGGAAAGAAACTTCAGTCGGATTGCGGAACACGTCCCGAAACAGACCTCTTTGTCAGCTGAGCAACAACTTCTACTTGGCGCCTACTTTACCGCAGAGTATTCAGTTGAGGCAGCCGCGTTCTTTAATCCCTCGATCGTCCCTCACCCCGACCAGAAAGGCGTGGACAAGGGTTCGCAGCGATTCGTCATGAGCTTCAGGGCGACAGGCGAAGGTCATGTGTCCTCGATCGAATTTCGTAGCGGGATAATTGACGAAAATCATGACATTTACTTCGATCCCATTAGCCAATACGTCGCCACGCCTGAGATGCACACAGATCCTGTGTACCATCGTCACCATTTTCAACGAAAACTCGAGGAGATGGGAGTCCCTGATCGGGTAACGAATCAATTGTTAAAGGGATTGGGCGAGGCGTTCACGTTTGATGAACTGGAAAAGCGAATACAAAAATTCCGCTCGAGCAAATTTCGGCGGAAGGACAAACACCAAGCGATTGATACGGCGTTGTGGCTGGCTCGGTCCAATTACGAAGTAATATTCCGGTCTGATGAACAGATCTCCGAGAGAGTGATCTTCCCGGTGTCGGAAAACGAGAGCGCAGGTATCGAGGATGCCCGGTTTGTGCGTTTCGAGGATGATGACAAATCGGTCGTCTACTATGCCACCTATACCGCATATAACGGTTTTACCATACTGCCGCAGATTCTCGAGACGACCGACTTTCTGACGTTCAAGATGCATACGATCAGCGGCAAAGCTGCACAGAACAAGGGTATGGCGTTATTTCCTAGAAAGATCGATGGCAATTTCGTAATGTTGTCACGCCTGGATGGTGTCAATAATTACATCATGTTCTCGGACAGCATTCGGCACTGGGAGGAAGCGGAACTCCTGCAGGAGCCTGTTCATCCGCTTGAGTTTGTTCAGGTCGGCAATTGTGGATCGCCGGTCGAGACGTCTGCGGGATGGCTCGCGCTTTTTCATGGCGTCGGAGCGATGCGCAAATACAGCATCTGGGCTGAGCTGTTGGACCTTGACGATCCGTCGCAGGTTATCGGTCGGCTAGATGAGCCGATATTGACGCCTGATGAACATGAGCGAGACGGTTATGTACCCAACGTGGTCTACACCTGCGGCAGCATGCTTCACGGCGATACATTAATAATTCCGTATGGCATCGCTGATCAAAGATGCAGGATTGCTACGGTCTCCGTAACGGAGCTGTTATCACAGTTTAAGGCAAATTGAGCAGACCTTAAGCAGCACCAGACTGTCCCGGCATGACATTGTCGGAGTCTGACTCCAAAACGTGACTGTGATTCGGTGTTAATCCTCGCAGATTGTAAATGGCGAGCAGGGACCACAAGTAAGACAGTGTCGATTCAGCGCCCTGATTTTCATTAACACCATGCGCAGTGAGTCCATCGCGGCACCCGCCACTGGCATAGTCGTAAAGCTGCCTTTGTTGATCGTTCTGCCCCAGATACCAGTTGAAACAGGTGGATGCCAGCTCAATCCATTCTTCCCGTTGTGTGCATTCGTAGGCTTCAATGCTGGCGCCGATCATGGCGGCTGCTTCAAGAGGCTGTTGATCGTATTGTGCCTTGTCACCAGACTTGGGGAACCAACCATGATTGCCAACCGGTGCGAACCATCCATTAGAGGGATCAACCTGGATGTCTCTTAACCAGCTGAGGACATCAATGCCAAGTGCGACCATGTCTTTGTTCCCCGTGACACGACCACAAGCCACTAGTGCTTCGGGCAGGCGTCCGTTGTCGTAGTTCAGCTCGGCTTCGTGCCATTGCCAGTCTTTGGTGGCGAATTTCCGGAAACGTTCCTGCAGTCTGTTGCCCAGCGATTCAAGCAGACTAAGGACCTGGCGATCATCTTCATTCCGCCGAAGGTACGCCTCAATCCCCAGGATCGGGAATGAGATGGGACGGGAATCCGAAAAGCCCTCCAATGCCGGCAGCGCATCGTGGAAGAGTCTAGTCGCCAAAGCGACTTGGCCTGAATTTTGCCCCCAGCCCGCCACCACGCCCAGTGCCCACAGTGCGCGACCGTGAGAATCTTCCGAGCCAATTGCCTCCAGCCATCGACGCTCATATGACATGAAATTTCGAAATCTACCGGTCTGTGGATCGAAAGCACTGTCCAGGAAACTGAGGTAAATCGACGACAAATTAATCAGTGAAGTATCGTTTCGATTCAGGTTGTATGCTCTGGCAGCGACGATGAGCGCACGAGCGTTGTCGTCCACACAGTATCCATGTGCCCGGTTAGGTACCGTGAACTTGGCGTGCTGGAGCATGCCAGTGTCATCCGTCATATGGCGGAGATGGTTCAGATTAGCCTGCGGCAGTCGCTGTTCCTGGGCATTCAATGTACTGAATACAGGGACACCGAGCGCACGCGAATGCCGGGTCTTGGCCTGTGAGAACAGTTTCAGATAGTGGAAGCCCATCTGCTTCATCACCATCGGCCGGGCGTATTCATAGGCGGCACGACGCAACTTGAGACGCTCTTCCGGATAGTCCAGAAGTTGCTTGATCTCGTGCGCCAGAGCCTTAGAGTCTGAAAATGGCACAAGCCTGCCGCGCCCCTCGGCTAACATCTCCTGCGCGTGCCAGTAGGGAGTCGATACAACGGCCTTGCCAGCCCCAACCGCGTACGCCAGCGTGCCGGATACGATCTGAGCCTCATTCAGGTACGGGGTGACGTAGATATCGGCCGCCCGAATTATCTCGAGCAATTCATCACGCTCCAAAAATCGGTCATGGAACACAATGTTGTCACCGACGCCCAGTTCCTTTGCCCGCCGGTGCAGGCTCAGACGATAGTCCTCGCCACTCTCAGCTTTGCAATGAGGATGGGTGGCTCCAACCACGAAATAAAGCACTTCCGGATATACCCCTACTATCTCTGGTAGGGCATCAATCATGAATTCGATACCTTTGCCCGGCGAGAGCAAGCCGAAGGTCAGAATTACAATTTGATCGTCTGCAGCTAACTTTCTCCTGATCGGATCCGGATCCAGAAAAGGCACATCAGGAATTCCGTGATGGATGAGAGCTAACTTGCTCGCTGGAACCTTATAGATATCGCGAAGAAAATCGGCGCCACGCTCACTCATCACTACTAGGCGGTCAGATTGTTCACATAGCTGGGTGGTGATTTTCAGCTCCTCCGGCAGAGGATCATTCAACACCGTGTGAAAAGTCGTAACCAACGGGACTTTCAGGTTTCGCGTGAGTTCAATAATAAAGCTACCGCGCTGACCACCGAAAATTCCGAATTCGTGTTGTAGGCAAACTGCGTCCGGATCGCGCAGGTTCAGAAAATTGGCAGCACGGCGATATTCGCTTAAGTTGTCCTGGCTGATTTGGAATTTCACCTCATCCGGATACTCGTAACCCTCTGCTCGATCATTCATGGCCACGATTGAACAATCAATCGCCGGTTTGTTCTCGAGAATCGCGCCGGCAAGGTCAGCCGTAAAGGTGGCGATACCACACTGTCTCGGCAGGTAGGAGCCGATGAGAGCGACTGATTTTAGCTGTGGCGGCATGCTGACACAGGGCAGATGGGTTAATTTGCTGCTTTACATATTGGTTGTGATTTTAGCATGTGTAGCTTTCCGAGAGCCTTGCCGACATGGGTCCGGCACAAACTTGATACCAAAGGTCGCTGGTCACAAGAGCGTTGATGGACGCCTCACTGGACAATTGTGCGATTCCAGAAGCACGGTATCGTGTGATCACAACGTGCCGATCCCAGGCAGTGCTCTAGTTAGTCAGCTTTAATAATAGGAATATAAGAGGGGAAATTTGGTCGGGGTGAGAGGATTCGAACCTCCGGCCCCTGCCCGCAATGGCGGATCCAGCCTGACCGAAACCATATCGTCAGTCGGGCACTGATTGTCCGGGTCAGCCCAAAGCCATTGCCGCCGTTGAATTTGCGCTGGGGAGTTAACCACCTGCGGTGGACAGTGTCCTGGGTCTCTGCTTTCGACCCAAAGCGGACCCGCCAATATGTCTAGAATTTACTTAAAAAAGTCGCGCTAAGTTTGAACCTGTGAATTTGATGCGATGTCTGCTTTCGACCCAAAGCGGACATACAAGGGCGCCGGCAAATCACCGTTCGAGTCCGGGCATCTCCGTGTAGTTATCCAGCGACTTGATGCGCTTGATCCACGAACATATGCCTGGATACGCTTTTAACTCTAAACCGCCTTGGGATGCCAAACCCGTGTACGGAAAACAAGCGACGTCAGCAATGTTCGGACGGTTGTCGGTGAGCCATTCGGCGCTGTTCAGTCGTGACTCCAGTACCTGAAGGCCAGCTCTGGCCTTTTGCTGATAGAAATCGAGCATGGCATCTCCCTTTTTCATCAGGCAAATTACGCGGGCTTGGGCAATCGCCTGGAGTTCTTCGTTGGCTACCATCAGCCATTGAATGGTCCTTGTTTCCGCAACAACGTTTCTCGGATACCAGGCTTCGTCTCCATATTGCCGGGCCAAATAAACCAGTATGGCTTGCGAATCCCATACGATCAGGCCGTTATCATCAATCGCGGGCAGCTGCGCTCTAGGATTTACCTGACGATACCCGTCAGCTAAGTGCTCGCCTCGCGCCCATTCTGTATTTATTTTTTCGTACGGCAACTCGAGGAATCCGAGCATCATACGGACCTTATGGCAGTTACCGGACAGGGCAGAATCGTATAGCTTTATCACCACAGCCTCCCTCTAATGCTCATAACTCCTATTTTCGTTCATCAGCCTACAAGTTGGTGCCGAATGTCCGCTATTGGCCGAAAGCGGACACTTGCGAGCCCTGCCTGAAAAAGGCAGTGCCCGGTTAACTGAGAGGAAGAATCGGCACGGTTGGCCAGATCCCATGACGAGGAGCGGCACGGGCGACGATCGGGAATTCAGGGCAATACATTCTTTCATTCGCGTAGGCATCTGTTATAGTCCGCCCCGTCTTGGCGCACTTCGGTCTGCGCCACTCACTCCAGCTCCGCAATTCCGCGGGTAGCGGAGCCACCGAAACTTTCCCAGCCTGGACCGGGCCCAGCGCGGCAGAAGCCGCGCAATCGGGTCAGGCGATCTTGGAGTACCAAAAACAATGTCATTCAATAAACTCGGCCTGTCGGCCGAACTGCTGCGCGCAATCGATGAACAGGGTTACCGTCAGGCAACCCCGATCCAGCAGCAGGCAATTCCACTAATCCTTGAAAGCCGGGATGTCCTGGCCGGCGCCCAGACCGGTACCGGCAAGACAGCCGGCTTTACACTGCCGTTGTTACAGCGACTGCAGGTTTCACGATCCGACGAGCAACGTGGACGCATCCGCGTCCTGGTTTTGACGCCAACGCGTGAGCTCGCAGCGCAGGTCTGCCAAAGCGTGCGCGACTATGGCCGTCACTTGCCATTCAAAGCAATGGAAATATTTGGCGGCGTCAGCATCAATCCACAAATCGCAAAATTGCGCAAGGGCGTCGATATCGTGGTCGCCACGCCGGGCCGCCTGCTCGATCACGTCCGGCAGAAAACTGTCGACCTGTCCAGTGTCGAAATCCTCGTGCTGGACGAAGCGGATCGAATGCTCGACATGGGCTTCATACGCGACATGCGCAAGATCTTCACCGTACTGCCGAAACAGCGCCAGACTCTTATGTTCTCGGCGACGTTCTCGAAAGAGATCAGGCGCTTGGCAGCCAACCTGTTGACCGCACCGGTGGAGATTCAGGTCACGCCGCAAAATACCGCTGTGGACCGCGTCAGGCAGGTCGTGTATCCAGTCGATCGGCGTCGTAAACGAGAGCTGCTGTCGCACCGTATTGGTCTGGAGAATTGGCGGCAGGTTCTGGTTTTCACCCGTACCAAGCACGGTGCCAACCGCCTGGCCGAACAGCTGAATCTTGATGGCCTCGAAACCGTTGCGATCCATGGCAACAAGTCACAGGGCGCGCGCACCCGAGCGCTCGCGGACTTCAAAGCCGGCAGGGTTCGTGTATTGGTCGCCACCGATATCGCCGCGCGCGGTCTCGACATCGAACGGCTGCCGCACGTAATCAACTACGAGTTGCCCAACGTTCCGGAGGATTACTTGCATCGTATCGGGCGCACCGCCCGGGCCGGTCAGGACGGCCATGCGATATCGCTGGTCTGCGTCGACGAACAAAAGCTGTTGCGCGATATCGAGCGCTTGCTGAAATGCGAAATTGAGAAGGAGATCATTCCCGGTTACGAGCCGGATCCGCGCATCAAAGCGGAACCGGTCCGGTTAGGACGCTCAAAATGGTCGGCTGGCCGAGCCAGCGGTTCGCGCAAGTCATTCAGACCGGGCGCACCGAAAGCGGGCAGCGGACCGCGCAAGCATTCATCCGGCCGACGGCGTCGCGCGGGATAATTTCGGGAACAGCAGCCCCCCATCGCGGCGGGGTTGTTTTTCAATGTCCGCTTTGGGCCGAAAGCAGACACTAGAGACTGCCAGCCGAGCCCTGCCTGCAAAAGGCAGTGGCCGATTCGCTAGGAGGAACAATCGGCAAAGGTTTTCGCAATCGCCGCGTATCGGGATTCCCACAGGGATTCCAAAATCGGAAAAAACCTGAGATTCCGCCAGGGATTCTACAAATGTGGAAAACGGTAACCGTGAAATTTGGTCGGGGTGAGAGGATTCGAACCTCCGGCCCCTGCCTCCCGAAGGCAGTGCTTCAACTCTAACGTATTGATAGTAAAAGCATTCGGCAGGGCGCCCACAGCGCTATATGCACGTTAGCGCACGTTGAAGCACACTGGTGTCAGGCAAAAATCAGGCAGTGCCTTTTGATGGGCTGAACGTCCGTATATGGACTCCTCCTCGTTTTGCAAGCAACTCGCTTGATGGCGGTAAGGTGCGGCTGCGTACGTATACCCGGCCTTTAAAGTTGGCATACGTTGATGCCGGGCCATAATGGGCTATTCGCGCGCCAGCTGCCAATCGCTTTCACGTACTTCGAGTACGGGGACATTCCCGGGTTTGACCGACGCCGGTTCGACCTGTCATCTACGTACCAGATTCGCCGGCCGGCGCGCGCGCCCCGCTGCGGATGGCGATGGCAAGCGCCTCGACATTGGCGTCTTCGGCGGTGTTCCAGGTCATGGTCGCTTCTCTTTCCGACTCGCTGAGCGGTGCCGCATTCTCCAGCTGATAATCGAGCACGGCCAGATTTCCTTCGGACGCGTCCTTGCCGTCTTTTTGACGAGCCTGAATGCGCTCACGCAGCGTGTCGACAGGCGCCACAGTCTCGAGAATGTGGTAGCCGGCCGCACAGTCCTGCGCCGTCCGGCGTGCTTGCTCTCGCTCGGCGGCACTCAGGAAAGCTGCATCGAGAATGACATCGTGCCCCGATTCCAGAATCGATGCGGCGATATTGTTCAGTCGTTCATAGACAGCCTCGCTGGCATTCGGCGCGTAGATGCCCTGTGCAACGCCGGAACCGCTGTCCTCGGTTTCGTCGAGGCCGAACATGCGTTTCCTCTCGATATCGGAACGCACGCGAATCGCGGGAAGGGCGGCCATCAGCCGCTCCGATGCCCATGTCTTGCCGGATCCGGGCAGCCCGTACATGACGACAAGGCTTGGCCTGCGCGTCCCGCCCAGCCCGCGAGCCAGCTCGCAATAATGATCGACTTCCATGCGATCGGCCTGGCTTTCGGCCTCGCCCTCCCGCTCTTTGCTTCTGATTGCGGCAACTTTCGCCCGGACGAGGCAGCGATAGGCAAAATACAGATCGAATAGGGCCATGCTACGGTAGTCGCCCGTGTACTCCAGGTAGCGATTGAGAAAGTGTGCGGACAGGTCTTTGTGTCCCCGGACTACGAGGTCCATGACGAGAAACGCGATGTCGCAGGCGACATCGATGTTGCGAAGATCAGCGCTGAATTCGATGCAGTCGAATGCGGTAATTCCGGTGGGCAGGCGCACGAGGTTGGCGAGATGCAGATCGCCGTGACACTCGCGAACGAAACCGTCGTCAAAGCGTTGCCATAGCTTCGGCTCGACGCGCCCGAGTTCTTCCACGGTCGAACGCCGAAGCACCCTCAGAAGCGATTCTTCAACCACACCCTCAAGCTGATCGAAATTCTCCCAGATGTACTCCTTGGTGAAGTTGATTACTTTTTCACGATCGGCGACATCGACTACCTTGGCCGACAAATGCCTGTCAGCGATAATTCCGGCAAGTTCTCGCATGTCCGCAATAGTGAGCGTTCCCGCCTCGAGCTGTTCATCGAGTCGCGCGCCTTTGTCAAATTGGCGCATCCTCACCGCATACTCGATCGTCGGACCGCTGCCGCCAATGCGCAGTGAGCCACGGTCGTCGGTTATCGGAAGCACGTCCAGATAAATGTCCGGCGCCCAGTGCCGGTTCAGCCGGATCTCCTCCTCACAATAAAACCGGCGGCGATCCAGGTCACGGAAGTCGAGGAAGTCCAAATCGACTGGCTTCTTGACCTTGTAAGCGTAGCTACCGGTCAGGATGACCCAGGAAATATGCGTTTCCAAAAGCTCAATTTTGTCGACCGGATGCGGGAATACCGACGGGTCCAGCAATGAGCTGATCAGGCTCGAATCGAGAGGCGTTACCGGTTTGCTGGCTGGGTGCATGTCAGCGTTCAGGCTGCGGAATCATGAGCTCGCTGGCGGTGTGAATGGACACTTACACAGAGTTATTCACTGGCCCATAGCTCATTGGGTCCCTCGCCGCGACCGAGCAGCACTCCCCCAATGCATGGCGATTGCCGCAGATGCAGTGGCGATGGAGGTAACTGATGATCTCCTCGAGATCTCCGGTTGCCACGCACACGCTGGTATCGGCAGCCCCATAGTAAAGCCGGATGGTATGACCATCGTCCTCCAGGATCCAACCGCAAGCGAATACCACGTCAGCTACGTCGCCGCTACGCTCGTACTCAGCTTCCGGACCGAACACCCATTCGCTGCTGCGCATTATTACAAGGCCGGGGTTATCGCGGTCGAGCAGGGCCAGTCCCAGGCGATAGATCGACCCGGCCGCCGTGACGCGTACGCCGTGATAGAGAATGAGCCATCCGTAATCGGTGAGTAGAGGGGGCGGGCCGAGGCCGATCTTGTTCGCGTCCCACCAGCCACCCTGGCGCGCATGGACGAGGGCCACATGATCTCCCCAGTGACGTAGGTCCGGACTCCATGATAGCCAGATATGCGAACCTGCAACGCCAATGTTTGACGACGGTCGGTGCAGCAACGCCCAGCGGCCGTCGAACTGACAGGGAAACAGTGCCGCATCCTTATCATCAGGGGGCATCAGGATGCCGCGTCGCTGGAAAGTACAAAAATCCTGGGTTTCCGCCAGACACACCAACGGACCGCCGCGAGAAAAACCCGTGTAGACGACCATGTACTCGTCGCCACATCGGGTAATCCTGGGATCCTCAACGCCCCAGGCTTCTCCAAAATGTCCCGGCAGCATCTGGTGGCTGCCCTCTGAATCGATGACCCAGTTCGTAAACCCATCCTGGCTGCGCGCCACGCTGAGATGGGAGATGCCGCTGCGGTCTTCGACTCGGACTAGCAGCAGCGTCTCTCCCTCAATTTTGACCGCGCCCGGGTTGAACACCGCGTTAACGGTGTAGGGCCAGTGCCCCGCCGTCAGGATCGGATTGCCCTCGTAACGCTGAAAGAGTTGTTGTCCTGCCGGCATGTTCATCACGTGTGCGAATTGTCATGTTGTCGCATAAATCCATAGAATTTCCAAGTTTTATCATCCCGAATTGACGGAGGATTGCTATGATCCGACGCGGGAGCTAGTTATCCCCTGCAAGATTACCGGTCAACACCTCCTGCCGCCTGTGCCTCCTATTTATTCATCCGCGGATCATGACGCGGCCATTCGCACATACTGACGGTGATCCCGCAACTCGCTTCATCCGGGCAGACTCCACACCGATGCCGGGATAGACTCGCCTTAGCGACGGGTTAAGGTGATAGCGGGCAGGTTTATAACTGGTAGCGCACGCTGAAATAGAACACGCTGACGTCATAGTTCCAGGCGTCCGCGCCCAGCGCGAGCAAATTAGAGATCGTGTCGGGATCGACGCCGTCGAGATGCCAGTCATCCGAGTCGAAACTCTCGAAGTAGTAGTCGAAACCGACACTCAGTGCTTCGCTGAACGGATAACTGAGGCCCAGATTCAGGGTCTGGCGCTCGGTGCGCATATCGGGAAACGACGACGGCTCCCCGCTCGTGTCATTGCGCGTCTCGCCGATTGATCTTGACCACGTGTACTCGAAGCGCACATCGACGGGTCCGATCAATTGCGGATAGTTAAGCCCGATCGCAGCCGTCGTAAACGTATCGTCGGTCGTCGCGGCCCAGTCGGGCAATGCGAAACTCTCACTATTGCGTTGATCGGTCTCGATCTGCTCGTTATAGACGTTCACATAAGCCGATGCCGCGTCACTGATCAGATAGCTGAAATCGGCCCCGACGCGCAGGTACTCGCTTTCGGTCAGACCGATCGCCGAATCTTCATACTGGTCCTCACCAAGTTCGAACTCCCAGCCGAAATCGCTACGCTCGCCAGGATAAACGGATCCGCGCAGCCTCACGCCGCTGCGCTCGCGGTCCGCCATGTTGTACTTGCGCATTAGCGGGTTCTCGGTGGCGGCCGGATTCGGGACCGTTTCGTAGGTGGATCCGTCGCGGTCCTCCGCAAACACATCGAAGTCCAGATCCGAACTCTGGCCGAGCCGCGAGCGCAACCGCAACCACAGGCGGTTCGTCGTCGTACTAGTGCGGTCCTGCCGGTTACGCTCGAAGCGCTTATTGTCGAAACCGGCGTAGAGTTTCAATTGCCTGCTTGGGCGATATTCGCCGCGCAACTTGATGTCGCGGCGCTCGTAGTCGTATGCGGAACTCGGTACGGCATCACTCGCCGGCCGGGAATCCGTGACGACATAGTCGTAGACGTTGACCGGCGTCTTGTTATCGAAATCGTTGTATCGCAGCTCGCCCTCTATCGTGACTTTGCGCCACGGTGAGCTAACGGCACGGATATTGATATTAAGCGTATCGGCCTCGGCATCGGCTGATGTCACGGGCAAAGGACTCGTCGGCAATAGAGGATTCGTCGTATAGGGCAGCAGATCCGTGTTCTGAGTCATGTGGCCGAGGCTCAGCTGACCGTTCAGCGTGGTACGCGCCGGCAGCAGAACCGAACCCGCGAGTGAGACCTGATGCGCCTCGTTATCGGGAGGCAACGCGAGTTGGCCCGTGTCTACGCCCGCAGCAGCGGTGTACGGATTGTCCCAGGTCAGGCTCTCATTATCGTTAGTGAAAACGGAACCGAAATAGGTCAGGCTCGCCTGCCAGCGGTTGGCCGCATAGCTCAACGCGATCTCGAGATCATCGGTGACATACTCAATCGGTGCCGCGAACTCGACAGCGCTGAAAGAAAAACTACCCGATGAGCGGCTCAAGCCTTCGCGCTCACTGCGCTTGTAATCGGCCCGTAATTTCCAACGCTTCGCGGGGCTGTACCCGACACCGAGCCCAAAAATGTCCCAGTCCCAGCCAATCGCAACTGGCGCGGCAGTGCTCGACAATGCTGTCATTTGCTGGGTCGTCGGTGCACGTACCCAGTTTGACGGTAATGTGAGTTGATTGGTCCCGTTACCGAGATAAGGCGTCACGGTCGTGTCGAACAGCCGTCGCGGTATAGCCAGGTAGGACGCGCGCAATTCGTACAGGCTCTGTCTACCACCTTTAACAAACAGCTTGTTGGCATCATTAGTGCTGAGGGATCCTTCAAGAACCAGGTAGCTGGCGTCCTCACCCCAGTAACGTCCGAAAAAATCGCTGAGAAGATACCAGCCCTTTTCATCGAATCCCGTGTAATTGCCGAAAGGGAATGCGTCATCATCAACGTAGGCTGGACCACCTTCGACATCGAGCTCCCAGCCCGCGGCTGAAATGCAGCGATCGCAATCCCAGCCCGGGTAAAGGGTTTCCGCCGCTAAACTGGTGCTGTGTGCGAGTATCAGCAGCATCAACGCGCGGCACGGGCCGAAGCAGAATGCCGTGCGTGCGATTTTGCCGCTCCTGCTCACGCCTACCGTCACCGCATCAGGTTGAAACCGGACGGATGATTCGAGCCGTGCACCTGCGTATGGCAATTCAGGCAACTGCGCTCCAGCAGCAAAGCGGACGGATTGTTGTCCGGTAAGCCGTCGTCAGTGAACGACCGGCTGGGATGGCGGCGCTGCGAATGACATGACTGGCACAGTAACGGAGTTCGTCTCGTCAGCATGGCGGGGTGTATGGAGCCGTGTGGCTGATGGCAAAGCGAGCAGTCTTCGCTAACTGGCGCGTGATCGAACAGCACAGGGCCTCTAAATTCGGCATGGCAGCTCAGGCACAACTCATTCAGCGTATTGCGCGTCAGTTGGCCTGTGCTGACCGAAGCATGTGGGCTGTGGCAATCCGTACAGACCATCGCCGTCATGCGCACGGCGCGGTCTGAACGCACTGGATGCGCGAAAGGCTTCATAACGTCTGCGCGTACCCGGCGATGACAGTCCAAACAGACTTCCGCTTGCGCCGAATGCAAACCGACCGCATCGGTCGCCGTATGTACGCTGTGGCAATTCGCGCATCCAATTTCGTTGCGCTCATGCACGCTGCCATGCCACGCTAGCGTGACATCGTCTGCATGGCAGGCCGTGCAAACCGCGTTCTGGTCGGAAACGGGTGTGGCCGATTCGGATCCGAACGCGATCATCGGTGCGCGCCCACCGCCGATGCCGCCACGCTTCGCATGTTCGCCACCGGGGCCGTGGCAATTCTCGCATTGCAGTTGCGCCATCGGTGATGCCGGATCTGCCTGTTGCCCGTGCGGGGTCCGGAAAATAACGAGCATGTCTGCATCATTGTGGCAGCCGAGACAAGTGTCGGCGCCTTCTGCACTGAAGGTTTCTGAGGGTGTAGTGGCGATCGCGCCGTCATCGCCAGGGAGAGCCGTAAAGAAGAATAGCAGGGGGCATGTTGCCGCTAACGCAGCCAGCCTAATACGGCGCACTAGTTTATACGAGACAGCATTGGTCACCACATCAGGGCTCGCGGTTCAGCTGGTGCACGTCGTGACAGTCGTAACAAGAGAGTCGGTCGAATACGATCCCCTTGTCCTCGAAGCGAGGGTGACCGGCGATCTGTGCTCGGTGACATTCGGCGCATCCGTCGCGCTGCCGTTCCTGATCTGCCAGCGGGTTACCGACGACGTGCATCTCATGACAGCTCACGCAGGTCACATCATCAAGATCGTGCAGGCTGCCCGACCACTGCATGCCCTTGAGGTCACCCATTTCGTTTGCGTGGCAATTGATGCATGACTGCGTCTGCTGCTGTACCGAGTCCTCCGCACCGAAAATCACGAGCGCCGGCATTCCCTGACCGCCGCGCGCACGAGACACATGCAGGCTGCCGGGACCATGACAGGACTCGCAACCTTGGTTCGCGTAGGGTGTATGCGGGTTATCAGGGTTGCCGTGCGCGGTTTCCGCCATCAAGGTCATGCGTTCGCCGGCATGACAGCGCATGCAACGCTCGGTACCTTCCGCCGTGTACTGGGCTTCGGGCAAACTGCTGCTGCGACTGCCCTGCGCCAGCAAGAGTCTCGGAGTCAGGCCGGCAAGGACTAGCCCGAGCACTAAAACTGCTAAACCGAGCGCTCCCAAGCCACGAGCCCTAACGGCAAAGCGACCAGCCGTGCGGCAGTTAAACTCCTGCATGCTGAAGTGTTCAATCATTCCATGAATTACATTATTCATTGCCGTTTTAGGCGTTAACCCACGGCTCTTTTACAGGATTAAGACAGTCATCGGGTAGCTTTACTGCCAGGCATCGCCGAGCGCGCGCATGATGTCCCGACGGCTGATCTGCCCTACGAGTTTGTCGTTCTCCAGCACAGGGTAACGGTGGTAACGCTTATCCAAAAAACGCTTGGCCGCATCCACGATGCTGTCATTCGGACCCATGACCTCAACGTCCGTACTCATGTAATCCGCAACGACACCACCATACTCTGAATGATATGTGGCGTTCAATACGACCCGCATGCAGTCCTTTTCCGTCAATAACCCGACCATCCGGCCATCGCGGTCGACGACCGGGGCCCCGGCTATGTCATTCGTAACCAGCATATGCACGGCCCGCAAAATCTCTGTTTCCGGCTCGAGTGTTACCAGGTACCGCGCCATGTAATCTTTGACGAGAATGGTCCGCAATGTCATTGGGTGTTCTGCCTCGCTTTGCACCGACCCCCGGATACGCAGCGAACGCCGCAGCGACCCGAACGTAAACAGCCCTCTGGTCGGCACCCGCCATGAATTGGGGGCTGCCCAAAGAACTGTCCGGCAGCCAGAGCCGCGCAGGCAACCAGGAATACGATAAGACTGACGACAAATACTTCCATTGCCTGTCCGTCGCTAACCGCCGAAATCGTCAAGCATAATATTCTCCCGGTCCACTCCTTGTGAGTCCAGCATGGATATGACTGCCGTGTTCATCATCGGTGGGCCACACAAGTAATACTCGCAGTCTTCGGGTGCCGGATGATCCTTTAGATAGTTTTCGAGCAATACTTCGTGCACGAAACCGGTGTCGCCATCCCAGTTATCCTCGGGTATCGGTTCCGAAAGGGCGAGGTGCCAGCTGAAGTTCTCGTGCTTGGTGGCGAGTTCATCGAATTCTTCCGTATAGAATGTCTCGCGCAGGCTGCGTGCACCGTACCAGAAACTCATCTTGCGCTCAGTCTTGATGCGGAGCAACTGGTCAAGAATGTGTGAGCGCATCGGCGCCATGCCTGCACCGCCTCCAACGAATACCATCTCCGCATCGGTATCCTTTGCTAAGAAGTCGCCGTAGGGGCCGGACACCATCAGCTTGTCTCCCGATTTCAGACCGAAGATATACGACGACATGACCCCGGGCGGCGTTCCCGGCGGCGTATTCGGTGGTGGCGTCGCGATGCGCACGTTAAGCATGATTACATCGTTCTCTTCGGGATAGTTAGCCATCGAGTACGCGCGAAATTGGCGCTGTGTGACGACCGATTCGAGATCGAAAAGTTTGAAGCGCTCCCAGTCGCCCCGGTACTGCTCGGGAATATCGATATCTCGAAACGACAATCGGTAGGCCGGACACTCTATTTGTACGTACCCGCCGGCGCAAAAATCTATTTTCTCGTCTGGCGGCAACTCGACCACGAGCTCCTTGATAAATGTCGCGACATTTTCGTTGGACCGAACCGTGCATTCCCATTGGTTGACGCCGAATACATCCTCGGGAACCTGGATACGCATGTCGTGGTTCACCGACACCTGACACGCGAGCCGCTCGCCTGCCGCAGCTTCGCGCTTGCTGATGTGCGATGCCTCAGTCGGCAGCAGTGCGCCGCCGCCCTCAAGCACATTGACCTTGCACTGACCGCAGGTACCACGACCGCCGCACGCAGCCGGCAGGAACAGCTCTTGCGCGGTGAGTGCGTTCAAAAGCTTGCCGCCCGGGGGTACGGCGATGTCACGCTCGCCGTTGACATTGACCATGACGTCGCCGCTAGGGACAAGGCGCGAGCGTGCGAGCAGGATCAGCACCGCCAGGAACATGACGATGCCGGTAAACAGCGTGACGGCTATAGCGATTTCCTGCATTATCAGTCCAGACGTTCGGTGCGCTGCCTCCTAGAGATCTATGCCCGAAATACCCAAGAAAGCCAGGGACATCAGCCCCGCCGTAATGAAGGTGATGCCCAATCCCTGTAATCCGTCGGGGACGTCGCTGTAACGCATCTTTTCCCGCAAACCGGCAAGCGCCACAATGGCGATCGCCCAGCCGAGACCGACGCCGAATCCATAAACAATACTTTCGGTGAAGTTGTAGTCACGCTGCACCATAAACAGCGAAGCGCCAAGGATTGCGCAGTTCACGGTCAGCAGCGGCAGGAAAATACCCAACGCGTTGTAGAGAGTCGGTAGGAAACGGTTCAGAAACATCTCGAGGATCTGCACCATCGCCGCGATGACGCCGATGTAACTGATCAACCCGAGGAAACTGAAATCGAGATGGCCGAGACCAGCCCATGCCAGCGCACCGTCGCGCAACAGATAGTTATAGATCAGGTTGTTCAGCGGCACGCTAATGCCTTCGACGACGATGACTGCAGCGCCGAGGCCAAGCGTTGTTTTGATTTGCTTGGAGACCGCGAGGAACGTACACATACCGAGGAAAAACGCCAGCGCGAGATTCTCGATCAGAACCGATCGGATAAATATATCGACGAGGTTACTCATAAGCTTTGCTCCGCCTTCTCGATACGGATCTCTTCGAAATCAGGCTGCTCGACCTGCTCGACTCGCCAACTCCTGATTACCCAGATCATCAAGCCGATAATGAAAAACGCACTGGGAGGCAACAGCAGCAACTGGTTCGGCACGTACCAGCCGCCATTCTGTACGAGTGGCAGAATCTCAACATCGAACAATGTACCGGCGCCGAACAGCTCACGAATCGTGGCGACTACCATGAGCACCAGACTGTAGCCCAGCCCATTGCCGATACCGTCGAGAAAGCTCATGCGCACATTGTTTTGATTCGCGAAGGCTTCGGCACGGCCAAGCACGATACAGTTAGTGACTATCAGACCGACAAATACGGACAGAGTCCTGGCCGTATCAGGTGCATAAGCCTTCAGCAGTTCGTCAATGACGATGACGCCACTGGCGATGATCGTGACCTGCACGATGATGCGCACGCTGTTGGGCAAGTGGTTCCGAATCAGACTGATGCTGACATTCGAGAACGCGAGGACCGAAGTCAGTGACAGGCTCATGATCAGGGCCGTCCACAGCGAATTCGTGATAGCCAGCGCTGAACAGATGCCAAGAACCTGCAAGGTAACAGGGTTCTGGTTGATCAGCGGGTCCAATAACGTTTGACGTGGTGTCATGACTCTCAACCTCTTTTCGCTAACTCCCGGATCGGTTGTTGACTCCCGAGGCTTCCCAGAAACTCCCCGTACCCGTTCGGACCGAACCAGTAAGCGATAATCCGCGTCACGGCATCTCCGGTCACTGTGGCGCCCGACAAACCATCGACCTGGTGGCGGGCTGCCGGGGAGCCTTCCTCAACCACGCCCGACGCAACCCGGAAACTGAGATTCCCGCGGCTGTCGAAAAGTTGCCGACCCTGCCACTGAGCCTGCCAGTCGGGCCGCAGGACCTGGTCGCCCAGGCCGGCTGTCTCCGTCTGCTCATAAAAGCTGATGGCGGCAATGGTGTTCAGATCGGCTTCGAGCGCGACAAATCCGTAAATCGTCGACCACATGCCCTGTCCGTGTATCGGCAGGATGACCCGCAGCAGTTCATCATCATCCCAGACCAAGTACACGACCGCATAGCGCGATCGCCGACCCAGGTTAGCAACGTCTTCGGCAGGCGGGATCGCTATGCCTAGCTCACTGTCGCTCGCCGCCGCTCGGGCATCAAAATCGGCTGCGTCGACGCTTGGATCGAATTCGCCGGTATCGATATTCACTACCCGGATATCGAGTTGTTTGATCGCCTCGAGAATTTCATCGTTCGACAGAACCGTGCCCGAGGGAACGAGGCCCGTTAACGCAACGACGTTGCGGCTGCGTTCAACCAATTGATTAAGCATCTGAATCGGCTGGAGCGTAATCGCTGCGACGCTGACCAGCACTGAACACACGAACGCAACAGCGAACACGACGAGCAAAGCTTTTTGCGGGCTGTCGTTGGTCACGACTGCGCCTCCAGCCGATCGCGGCGCCGTTTGATGTTGCGCTCGATGACGATGTAATCGAATAAGGGAGAGAAGATGCTCGCGAGCAAGATCGCGAAGATCACACCTTCGTAGTAAGACGGATTGGTGACGCGAACAATGATGGTCAGCGTCCCGACCAATATGCCGAAACCCCAGCGGCCCGGATTGGTCGTCGCGGCTGCGACAGGGTCGGTTGCCAGAAACACTGTCCCAAACGCCCAGGCCCCGATCACGAAATGCCAGGTCCACGGCACGGCAAACATTGGTGCATCCGCAGGCCCTATATTGTTAAGCAGCAACACGGTTCCGATCATGCCGAAGACGGAGCCCAACATGATGCGCCACGAAGCCGCCCCGGTCAGAATCAGCCAGGCAGCACCCAACAAACATCCCAGCGCCGAAGTCGCACCGAGTGGTCCCGGCTGATTGCCAACGAACAAACCCCACCAGCCGTAACCCACCGATAGCAACGCCTGCACACCACCCTCTTCGACGGCAAGTTCTATGGTTGTGGGTTCGTCATAGCCAAGCACTGGAATCCAGGCACCTTCACCGAACAACAGGCTTGGGTAGGCGAACACCAGAAAAGCGAGACCGAGCATCGCGGGGCTGACGAGGTAACGTCCGGTACCGCCAAATATGCACTTGCCAACAACAATGCCGAACGTCATGCCAAGTGCGACCTGATACAGCGGCGCGGTGGCAGGCAGGATCAACGTGTACAGCCAGGCAATCGACAGCAGGCCTTCGTCGACCGGACGTCGCCGATGATAAGCAAACACCGCTTCCCAGAAAGTTCCAACCAGCAGTGCCATGACGAAGATCGGTAGGAAATAAACCAGGCCGTGTAGGATGCAGGCACCGATGTTGAGCGGGTCATATCCCACACCCAGAAACCCGAGTAACACTCCGCGCCAGCCTGGTGCCGCCGTCATGCCGATCTGCTGCATGGCGAAGTTGGTTTGCTCACCAAGATTCCACAAGCCGATGAGCCAGCACGGCACCGTCGCGATGACGAAATTGTTCATCAACCGCTGGACGTTATTGGCATCGCGTACGTGGGGTGCAGCCGCGGTTGTGGCCGGCGATGAATACAGGAAGCGATCGAGCAACTGGAAGGCACCTCGGTACGCCGGGTAATCGCCATATTCCCGGAACCTCGGCCGCCATTTGTCGAACAGTCTTCGCAGCATGCTCAGCCTTCGCGCTCGATCTGCTCGAGATTGAGCCGCAGCGCTTCGCCGTAGTTGTTCTTGCCTGGGCAGACGAACGAACACAGGGCGAGATCCTCGGTGTCGAGTTCGAGACAACCGAGTGCCTGCGCCTGATCTGTATCCTTGATCAGCAGCGCGCGCAACAACGGGGTAGGCAGGATGTTCAAAGGCATGACACGCTCGAAAGCGTCCACCGGCACGAGTGCCGTCGGGCGGCCGTGCTGCGACGTCGAGAATGGCAGGAGCCTGGAATGATCCTGGCGGTGCCTAAACAGACCGGCAAATCTGTAGCGTCGGAACAGTAGCCCGAGCCAACCGAACAGGCGGCGTTGGCCTTCGTCTGGTATTGCGCTGATCTGTAGGTGATAGCGGCCCAGGTAGGCTTCCGGGCCGGCCGCGGTTCTGCCAGTCAGCACCGAACCGGAGATCAAGCGCGTTGGCCTAGCGGCCGCTCCTCCATGCTTGAGTTCGCCGGCGATCAGTTCTTCGATGTTCGCGCCCACGCGGGTCGTGACGAGTCGTGGCCGCTCGAACCCGGCACCGCCCAGGGCAACCGTGCGTTCGACCCAAATACGGCCTTCGCTGAACAGTTTGCCGACCGCAATCACATCCTGATAGCCAATGTGCCAGACGGTACGGTTGGCGCCGACGGGCTCCAGATGATGGATATGCGTACCCGGCAGCCCCGCCGGATGCGGACCGGTAAACTCCACATGGCGTATCTGCTCATCGTCGCCTTGGGGTCCGTTCCATTCCGAACCCGTACAGAGGTACACGCGACCTTCTGTCAATCGAGCAACCAGTTGAAGACCTAGCGCGAATGCCTGCCGGTGCGCTGCCACGACGATGTCAGGATCCGCAGCCAGCGGTCGAGTATCGATTGCGGTGACGAAAATCGAACGCGGGCGACTATCCGACTGCGGCACCTTGTTATAGGGCCGCGTTCGAAACGCTGTCCACAGGCCGGAATTGAACAAGGCTAAACGTATATCGTTCTGTACAACTGTCGCCGGATCGGCATCCGAAAGATCCGCGAAACGGTGCAATTCGTCGCCGGATTCATCGAGTTCTATGACAACGGACTGCAGGACACGACGTACCCCACGATTGATGGCCGCAACCGTGCCACTGCCAGGGGCCGTATACATGACTTCAGGGTCACGTTTGTCGGTAAACAAGGGTTGGCCGAGGGTAACTCGGTCGCCAACCTGCACCATCATTCGCGGCTTAAGCCCGACGTGGTCATCGCCGAGAACCGCAACCGAGCGCACCGGGCCGCCGGCTTGGACGGTGGGCTCTGGTACGCCAGCTATCGGAATATCCAAGCCTTTTTTTGTTTTTATTCGCATAGAGCCAAAAAAAGCCCGGTACTGCCCCGGGGCATGTTCATCGTCGGGGCACTTGCCCCGAAAAGCAAGAGTCACGAAAACCCAGGATCATTCCACATAGTCAGCGAATCTTGGCTCTGTCTGCCCAATCCGATAGGTTACCATTGGGGAATTAAAGACCCGGACGGAGACTTTGTCGAGCTTGGTTACGGCCAACCGCCGGGGCCAGGGTCGCCGGAAAAAACTCGAGGCCCGTTAACTAACATGGTACGAGCATGAATACAGCATCGCAGCTCCGGGAAAACATGGTGGATCATCAGATCGCGGCGCGCGGCGTGCGTTCGGAACTAATTCTCGATGCGATGCGCACAGTACCACGCGAACATTTCCTGCCTCCGGATATGCAGGAATTCGCCTATGAGGATTCGCCGCTGCCGATTGATGCGGATCAAACCATCTCACAGCCCTACATCGTTGCGCTGATGGTGGAAGCACTCGCGCTGTCTGGCGGCGAAAGGGTGTTGGAGATAGGTGCGGGCTCCGGGTACGCGGCGGCCGTACTAGGGCGGATTGCTGGCGATGTCTATACAGTGGAGCGGATTGGCCAACTCGCGGAAAAGGCGGCCTCAAAACTGGCGGAACTCGATTACAGCAATGTGCATGTGCTGCATGGCGATGGCACGTTGGGTTGGCTGGATCATGCCCCCTATGACGGTATTATCGTCACGGCGGGCGGACCGGAGGTGCCGGAATCGCTGAAAGCGCAGCTGAAAATCGGCGGTCGGCTGGTCATCCCGGTCGGCACAGATCCGCGTGCCCAGGAACTGGTCCGGGTGACCCGGCTCTCGGAGCATGAATATCAAACTGAGGACCTTGCCGATGTGCGGTTTGTGCCGCTGGTGGGCCAGGAGGGCTGGGCGCCGGACAGCGGTTTTCCGCTGCAGCGAGAACCGGCGTTACGGCCCGCCAAAGAGCCTGAGCGCACTTTGGCAGGAGCCATTGCCAACTGCTGCGAGCCGTTCGACTCGATCGATACCGTCGATCTCGGCGCATTACTTGAGCGCATTGGCGACGCTCGGGTCGTATTGCTTGGCGAAGCCACACATGGCACCTCCGAGTTTTACCGGATGCGCGACCGGATCTCTCGCGAACTCATCTCTAGAAAGGGCTTTTCCTTCGTCGCGATAGAGGGCGACTGGCCGGACGCTGCGCGCATCGACCACTACGTTCGGCATATTGAATTTCCGCCGTCGGAGTGGACCGCATTTGCCCGTTTCCCCCAGTGGATGTGGCGCAACAACGAAGTGCGGGCCTTCGTCGACTGGATGCGAACTCACAATACCGAAATCGAGCCCCAGAAGCGGGCAGCCTTTCACGGGCTCGATCTCTACAGCCTCTACAACTCCATCCGGTCCGTGCTCAAATACCTCGATGAGGTTGACCCAGAGACTGCACGAACTGCGCGCGAACGCTACGGTTGTTTGACCCCATGGCAGATGGACCCGGCGACGTACGGCCGGGCCGCAATCACCGGCGCTTACCGAACGTGTGAGGAAGAGGTGGTGCGGATGCTCAGCGATATCTTGCACAAGCATCGAGCGTATGCCGAGCATGATGGCGAGCGATTCCTGGACGTCTTACAGAATGCGCGTCTGGTCGCAAGCGCCGAGCGCTATTACCGGGTCATGTACTACGGGTCGCGTGAGTCGTGGAACCTTCGCGATCAATATATGTTCGAAACACTCAGAACTCTGCTCGCTTTCCATGGCTCAGAAAGCAAAGCGATTGTCTGGGCGCATAACTCCCACGTCGGCGACGCGGCCGCAACGGAAATGTCGTCGCGTGGCGAATTCAACATCGGGCATCTGTGCCGAAAAGAATTCGGGGACGCTGTTTATTCAATCGGGTTTGGCACCAACAGCGGAACGGTTGCGGCGACATCGGATTGGGACGGACCGCTAGAAATCAAGACGGTCCGACCCGCTATACCGGAAAGTTACGAGTGGTTGTGCCACGCAAGCGGCTTGCCGCGCTTTATGCTGGGCCTTCGCGATCAGCTACCGGCCAAACTGCATAAAGAATTGTCCAAGCCCCGGCTGGAACGAGCCATCGGCGTAATCTATCGCCCCGAGACCGAACTCGCGAGCCACTATTTCCACGCGGTTCTGCCGAGCCAGTTCGATGAGTACATCTGGTTTGATGAGAGCCGGGCCGTCACGCCATTCGAGACCAGACAGCTTCAAGGGCTGCCCGATACCTATCCTTTCGGCCTCTGAGGCGCGGCGTGGCAGCCTGCAGTGATATTGACTACGTACTCGCGAAGCTCGACTGGATGCGGGCCGCCAACATTTGGCCGAATGGTTTGCGTTACCTCTGGACCGATGCTTTCGGTGTCGTCCTGCTGGTGTCCCTGTATCGCGAACTCGACGAGGAGACTTATCTCGACGAGGCGGAATGGGTGATTTCGGAAGTGTACCGGGTGCTAGGGCGGACACGCGGTATCCGAATAGGAGAAGAGCCGGACCGCGCCGGCCAGTACTTCCACTACCTCGCGATGTGGCTGTTCGCCCTGGCCGTGATCGGTCGATACCGACCGAACTGTCGACAACTAGGCATCGACCTCGTACATCAGATTCATGACGCGTTTCTCGTGCCGGGCCAGGGAATTATCTGGAAGATGAAGGAAGACCTCAGTGGCCCCTATCCTGGTTTCGGGCTCGGCCAACTAGACGCGTTTGACGGATATGTGTCCTATCGTCTCCTGGATGAGGCTGTGTTGCAGCCGCAGATTGAGGACATGCGGGCGCTGATTGACAAGACTTTCCATGAGTTGGTGATCACTCAAGATTTGGGTCTGGGAATGATGCTATGGCTGTCCCACTTCTTCCCGAGGGAGGAATGGGCCCTGTTGCAGAACGCACGCAGCCTGAAGATGCTTGATCGGATGTGGATGAGCGATGGCTACTTCTGTCGGGAGCCGGATCTTCCCGGTACAAAGTTCGCGTTCACCAATTACGGCATTGCAGTAGGGCTGCAAGCCGCTGACTCCAGTCCGGCACGGGTGCAGCGGCTGCATGCATTTTTTGATCGATACCGCGCCGGGGATGAATACGATGACGCCGCAATTACCCATGTCATGGCCTGCAATTCACACTTTCCGGGCTATCTGCTCAATAGCTATTCGCTGCCGTCTGGCTGACCATCCAGCCGCTATGCCTGATCGAGCACTGCGACACTGCTGACACCGGTTGGAGCCGGAGCCGGACTATAGCCGTGATGCCGGCGGCCGTTCCCTGAGCTGATCTCGAAATCGCTTGACTGGTGCGTTCGGTTGTCAGACGTATCAGCGAACAGTGGAGTATGGCGCAGCTGGACGCGATGACCTGATCCGTTAAGATATCACAGAGACCCCAAGTTATTGGATTGCGACCATCATGACTTACGAACAACAAGATAGGCTATCTGCTGGCGTCACCTGGGTGGTTGTGGCAGACGGCAGCCGCGCCCGGATTTTCAGTCGCGCCAAGCGTTTCAGCGACCTCCGGCCAGTCGAGGTACTGGAGGAGCCCGATGCCCGGACCAGAGAAAGGGAACTGGTTTCGGACCGGCCTGGACGCTCATTCGATAGCCACGGGTCCGGGCGCCATGCAATGGGTTCAGATTCCAGCACCAAAGATGAAATCCTGGAAGAATTTGCGCGCCGGATTGCCCATCGGATCGAGGCTGGTCGAATCAGCGGAGATTTTCGACATCTGATTCTGGTCGCAGCGCCCGTACTTCTCGGAGCGATCAGGCCAATACTGAGCCACTCGAGCCGGCAGCTGATTGTCGGCGAGGTTTCGAAAAACCTCGCGCATCATGAGGCAGCAGACATTCAGAAAATTCTCGATCGCGAACTCGGTTAGGCTGGTTGTTTCGAGGTCGATCGTGTTCTTGGATCGATTCGTCGGTTGAACAGGGGACATCAATTTGGTCGTCGCGTCTCCGGTTGGCTAGATATCTGGCAACCGAAATAATTGACGCGACGGCACCGGTACTCCCGTCTCAGATACACCGCTACACGATGAAAGAGACTGCACCCGTAAATGACGTTCCGTGGCACAGCCTCGAACTGACCCAGGTCGAACAGCAGCTTCAGTCCGACCGCAGCCGTGGTTTGAGTGAGAGCGAAGCCCACTTGAGGTTGGAGAAGTTTGGACCCAACGCTCTAAAAAGAGTCGCTGTTCGACCTTGGTTCGTGGTTTTGCTGAACCAGTTCGTTGACATACTGATCCTGATTCTCATGTTGGCGGCTGCTATTTCCGTATCCATCGGTCAACCCATCGACGCCATTACGATCCTTGCTGTAGTTGCTCTCAACGGTTGCCTCGGTTTTGTCCAGGAGTGGCGCGCAGAGCGATCGCTCGAGGCACTCCAGCGCTTGCTTGCCGATAAATGCCGTGTCGTACGCGAAGGCGAAGAACGCGAAATTAACTCGGACGACTTGGTACCAGGAGACCTCGTTCACCTCGAGATCGGGAATAGAGTACCCGCCGATCTGCGCCTGATTCAGACCGTCAATTTCCGCGCAGATGAATCGGCACTGACGGGAGAGTCCATGCCCGTCCAGAAGGACACGAAGGCACAAGGCCGCGAGACGACACTTTCAAATCGTCGTTCTATGGCTTGGATGGGTTCGTCCGTTTCCAACGGGTATGCCGAAGGCCTAGTCGTGGCGACCGGAATGGCCACCGAGTTCGGACGTATTGCAGCCCTGACGCAGACGATCGGTGACCAGCGGACGCCGCTACAAAAGAGGCTGGGTGGTCTCGGCAAGGCCCTCGGCGTCATTTCTATCGTGCTGTCCGCGGCCGTGGCAATACTCGGCTGGGCCCTAGGAAGGCCCCTGCTGGAAATGTTCTTCACCGGAGTCGCGTTAGCGGTCGCAATTGTTCCGGAAGCGCTTCCTATTGTCGTGACGACAACATTAGCACTGGGCATCCGGACGATGGTGCGGAAGCGAGCCCTGTTTAGAAAACTACAGGCTGCTGAAACTCTCGGATCCGCTACCGTTATCTGCAGCGACAAGACGGGCACGATTACAACGAACGAGATGACTGTGACCAAGATCTGGCTGCCTTCGGGCGAGATCGACGCGACCGGGCAAGGCTACGATCCAGCGGGCCGTTTTGAATCGCATGGGAACCGCGTTGATTACAAAAACCGTTCAGATTTGCTTGCACTGTTGCAGACAGGCTTGATCTGTAATCACGCACGCATCAATAAGACGGACCGTGGCTGGGAGCACACTGGTGAGCCAACCGAAGCCGCGATTGTTGTGGCGGCTTACAAAGCGTGGCTTTCACCCCACCCGGAACTACAGCGCATAAGCGAACTGTCGTTCAATTCAGAGCGAAAGAGAATGACAGTGGTCGTACGTTCCGGCGATCAATTGGTGGCCCATACGAAAGGCGCTCCCGAGGCCATTCTTCCCCGTTGCAGCAAGTTGCGAGACGGCGACCGCATTGGCGTGATGAATACCGAGCGAAGGCATGAACTGGAGCAGGTATACAACCGAATGGCGCAGGACGGTCTACGCGTCCTCGCTATTGCTACCAGGGAACTCTCCGATTCCATATTGCTCGACGAAGATGCGGTGGAAAGCGAACTGGTGTTTCTGGGATTCGTCGGCATCATCGATCCACCCAGGCGCGAGGTTGCTCATGCGATTCAGGTAGCACAGCAGGCCGGTATTCGGGTGCTGATGATAACCGGTGACGCGGCGAAAACGGCGTTGGTCGTTGCCGAGCGCATCGGGTTGAAAGTCGCCAGAGTACTGACCGGGGACCAAGTTTCAAAATTGTCGGACGAGGAACTCAACGAATTCCTCAAGCAAGACATCTTATTTGCACGTACCTCGCCCGTGCACAAGATGCGAGTCGTCGGTCTGCTGCAGGATCGGGGTGAAATTGTCGCGATGACCGGTGACGGGGTCAACGATGCGCCGGCATTGAAGAAAGCGGACATTGGCATCGCAATGGGAATTCGGGGCACCGATGTGGCGAGAAGCGCCGCCGATATGATCCTTACCGACGATAACTTCCGATCAATTGTCGCCGCCGTCGATGAAGGGCGACGCCAGTTCGACAATATTCGCAAATTCGTTCGCTACATCCTGTCCGCGCACATGGGAGAGGTAACGGTAATCTTTATGAATATTCTCATAGGCGGGCCACTGATCCTGTTGCCGGTGCAAATTCTATGGATGAACCTCGTGACCGATGGCATGACTGCAATCGCGCTGGGCCTCGAGCCGGGCGAGGCGGACCGCATGCACAGGCCGCCGCGCGATCCAGCGGAAAGGCTGCCAAACCAACAGGGAATCATGGTGATTCTCGGTATCGGCGCATATATCGCACTAGCCACAGCCGTGCTTTTTTACCTCCGCCTCGGAGACGGATCGGCCGAAAACGTCATGTACGCGCAGACTGTCGCATTCACCGGAATCATCGTCCTCGAAAAAGTAAACGTGTTCAACTTCCGATCTCTCGCCCACCCGCTCAGCTCAATCGGCTATTTCTCCAATAAATGGTTGCTGCTGGCAGTTGCTATCACGCTCGGCGCCCAGATCTGTGCAGTTTATGTTCCCTTCTTGCAGACCGCATTGCACACGGTGCCGTTGTCCTGGCAGGACTGGGCTTTGATGTTTGCTATCGCAGCACCGCTTTTTCTGATTGTCGAGCTGCTTAAACGCAGGTTCTCCGGATCGCCGGCAGTACTGCCGATGAAGTCCTGAACTGGAGCAATCCGCACCTGTTTAGCGGCCTCCACGATCGACTGATCAGGTCAGCGTTTTTTCCGCATCGGCAATAGAACGGCTAGCGCGCAGCACCGAATCTGGGTTCAGCGAGATCGAGTCGATCCCGCAAGTCACCAGAAACTGCGCGAAATCGGGGTGATCTGATGGTGCCTGGCCACAAATCCCGACTTTGCAACCGTGCCTGTGGGCCTCCCCGATCACCTGCTCGATCATGCGCTTCACCGCATCATTTCTGGCGTCGAACAAGGATTTCAGTTCGGCCGAGTCACGATCGATACCAAGCACGAGTTGAGTCAGATCATTACTCCCTATTGAGAAGCCGTCGAACCGTTTGGCGAATTCCTCGGCCAGCACGATGTTCGATGGAATTTCGCACATGACGTAGATTTCTAGTCCGTCGCCGCGGCTCAGGCCGGCTTCGGCCATCGCTTCGAGTACCTTGTCCGCTTCTTCGGGAGTTCGGCAAAAGGGAATCATGACGATGATGTTGTCAAATCCCATGACCTCGCGCGCGTGCCGGATAGCCCGGCATTCAAGCTGGAATCCTTCGCGATACACGGGGTGGTAATAGCGCGAAGCGCCGCGAAGGCCCAGCATCGGGTTCTCTTCGTGAGGCTCGAAGAACTTGCCCCCAATGAGTTCCCGGTACTCATTGGACTTGAAGTCAGACGTTCGCACAATCACGGGCCCCGGGTAACGTGAAGCCGCGATTTTCCCCAGACCGAGTGCAAGATTTTCAACGAAGTAGTCTGACGGCTCGGGGTAAGCCCGAGTGAGTTCTCTGATTTGCGACAGGACGTCCTCATCAGTGATTCGTTCCGGGTGGAGCAACGCCATCGGATGGACGCGTATCTGGCTCGAGATCATGAACTCGATCCGCGCGAGTCCGATACCGACCACCGGTAATGCCCACCAGCGAAGTGCGGCGTCCGGCATCCCGACATTGAGCATGATGTCAGTCCGGGTGGCCGGTATATCCGCTAGAGAGAACTCCTGCATCTCGTATGCCAGTGAACCGGCATAGACTTTGCCGACAGCACCCTCGGCGCAGCTGAGGGTTACCTCGGCGCCGGGCTTTAAAGTTCGGGTGCCGTGACCGGTCCCGACGATTGCGGGCAGCTTCATTTCGCGGCTGACAATGGCAGCATGACTTGTTGGCCCTCCACTGTCAGTAATGATCCCACCGGCTTTGCGCATGACGGGCATCCAGTCAGGGTCCGTGCGCTCCGTTACCAGTATGCCGCCCTCTGGAAAGCTCCCGGCTTCGGCAGGACTGCTGGCGTGGCAGACCGGCCCGACCGCGATTGCGGCGCCGACACTTGCGCCTTCCAGCAGCAACTCGCCAGATTCCTTGAGGGTATAGCTCACCAGCACGGCACGATCGCGTGTGGACTCAACGGTTTCCGGGCGCGCCTGCAGGATAAACAACTCCCCGCCGGATCGGTCCCTGGCCCATTCCATATCCATCGGTGTCTTGTAATGTTGTTCGATGGCCACGGCCCAGGCGGCAAGAGTCAAAACCTCGTTATCGCTGAGTACGAGCTGACCCTGCTCTTCGATGCTAGTATCGACGACCGTGGTGGGGTTGTCGCTAACATCACCGTAGACCATTTTCTTCAGTTTGCTGCCTATCTGCTTTTCGATGATCGGGCGTTTGCCTGCTGCATCGAGCAACGGTTTGTAAACCATGAAGCGATCGGGGTTGACGCTTCCTTTGACGACGGTTTCGCCTAGGCCCCAGGCAGCGCTGATCAGTACAACATCAGGAAAGCCGGTTTCGGTATCCAGGCTGAACATGACCCCCGCGGCATCGGCATCCACCATCTGTTGTACGCCGACCGATAGCGCTACCTGCTGGTGATCGAAACCGTGCTCCTCGCGATAGGCAATCGCGCGATCGGTATACAGGGAGGCCATGCAGCGCCGGCAAGCATCGAGCACGGCCGCATTCCCCGAGACATTCAAAAAGCTGTCCTGCTGGCCGGCGAAACTTGCCTCAGGCAGATCTTCGGCGGTCGCCGAGCTCCGCACCGCGACCGGAAGTTCGACATCACCCGCACGCTTGCAAAGATCATCATAGGCAGCCCGGATCGCATCAGCCTGCTCATCGCTGAAATGCCCACCCAGAATGGCAGACCGTATTGCGCCACCGGTTTCACTAAGACTCTGTGACCCTGCCGCAAGCTCCTCCAGTTGTTGGCCGATGTACCCCTCGAGGTCGTTATCGGCAAGATAATCGCGATACACCTGCGCGCTGACCGCGAAGCCAGGAGCAAGGCGGATACCCTGTGGGCCCAGCTGCTGTTCCATTTCGCCAAGACTCGCATTCTTGCCGCCCACCGAAGGCAGATCGACGAGGCCGATCTCTTCGAATGGGAATATCAGGCGCTTGGCAGGCATACTCGTGATCGCTTCGGACTGGAGAACTATTATAGGGGAGTGCTGTCTCGATGAAATCTCGGTTTGTAGCTATGCTCCGGGGTAACGGGTGGCCGTATGGAGGCCAGGTTGCAGTTAACCTTGTTTTGCGGCCCGTTGCGGCGCGCGGGAGGTGACTACTGGAAAACGCTGCTGAATTCCTGTTGGCGCTGGGAGCGATACTGCTAGTCGGCCTGGCGGCCGACCACCTGGGGCAGCGCACGCCCTTGCCGCGAGTCACATTGCTGCTGATCTTCGGCGCTTTGCTCGGCGGAGAGGGGCTGGACGTAATGCCCGCGGTATTGATCGACCAGTTCGACCTGATCGCAAGCCTGACGCTGTTGATGATCGGTTTTTTGCTCGGCGGCAAGCTTACGGGCGAATCATTGCGTCAGTCCGGTGCCCAGATTTGGTGGATCTCGGTCAGCGCGGTACTTGGATCGACGCTGATGGTCGTGCTGGGGCTGGTTCTGATCGGAGTCCCTGTCGGGCTGGCGGCGATTCTGGGCTGCATAGCGGCCGCGACGGCTCCGGCTGCGACTGTTGATGTCGTTCTAGAATCGGGTTCAAAAAGTCCGTTCGCCAAACTGCTGTTACTGGTCGTCGCACTGGATGATGCATGGGGGCTAATCCTGTTCAGTCTCGCTGTTGCATTTGTCACGGTGATGACTGAGGCGGGCGGTGCCGCATCGCCTCTGCTGGCCGGGGTCCGGGAGGTGGGCGGAGCCGCGGTATTGGGCGCATTGATTGGCTTGCCGGCCGCTTATTTCACTGGACGTGTCAGGCCAGGACAGCCCATTTTGACCGAGGCGCTCGGACTCGTGTTCATATGTGGGGCATTGGCGATTCAGCTTGAAGTGTCGTTTCTGATCGCTGCGATGGTCATGGGCGCGGTCATCGCAAACCTAGCCAAGCACCACGAATACCCGTTCCACGCGATCGAAGGGGTCGAGTGGCCGCTGATGGTGATCTTTTTCGTACTGGCTGGCGCTTCATTGGATCTCAGTGCCGTGCGGGACGCAGGTTTGATCGGTGCGACCTACGCGATTTGCCGGATCATTGGCAAGCTCACCGGCGCGTACATTGGCGCCCGTGCCGGTCATGCCGACCCCGGAACCCGACGCTGGATTGGCGCGGCATTGTTGCCACAGGCTGGCGCTGCGATCGGCATGGCCCTGGTCGCGTCTAACCAGCTGCCTGAATATCGCCAGTTGCTGTTATCGGTAGTGCTGAGCACGACGGTCCTGTTCGAAATCGTCGGCCCACTCTTCACCCGTCTCGCAATCCGTTCCACCGGTGATCATTCATCGGGGACTGGTCAGTAGACGCGTTCTGGAACTATTGCGTCAAGTAAAACGTCGCCCAAGCTCGCAGGCCAGACGTAATCGTTAATGTGCCTAACAATTCGTTCGAGCGCAGGGACGGATAGAGTGAAGATGAATCAGCAGGGTCCGAACGCTTCAGTTCGACCCCGTCAAAGGGTCCGCGGTCTGGTCACCCTCTTGCCGCAATCGGATATTCTTCGAAATGCGTTCGACAAATCGCCGGATAAGCCGCTGCCCAATCAACGTATCTCCGCCCTTGACGTAGTAATATCCGATCGTCGCTGCTACCAGAGCGCCGGCGGCATTTACCATGAGATCAGTCATGGTGTCGACAAGACCGGAGCTTTGCATATTTAGGCCGAAGTACCAATCCATGAGAAACTCGAAAATTTCCCAGATCGTGCCTATGGATACCGCAAATCCAAACGTGATGATCGCAACGAAGATTGGAGCAACACGCAGACGGTGAGTCATATAAAAGACATAGATGACCAAGAAACCAATCAAACCAGTGATCAGCGCGGAGACACCATGTAATGCCAGGTCCCACCACCCGAATCGTTCATAAAAGTCACCAACGTCCCCTAGGCCGAAACTGGCATACAGGAATAGACAGGTTATCAGGGCAAATTCCGTCGGCAATTGAACATGCAGGCGGCGTTCAATGATCGCAGGCGTAAAGGTCAATGCCAGTACAATGATTCCAGAAAACGCAACAAGCCATTGACCGCGAAACAATGCGCCGGCCACGACCACAGTAATGGCCAGTTGCAGGACCATCGCGACCGACAGTTCGATTCGGTCGATCCACGCGTTCGGCGAGTGCGTGTCCCGCTCCATCACTCTCTCCGACTATTAAGCGTATGCCCTCAGTTACGCCTGCCGCGGTCGCTCCGTCGTGCAATTAAGCTAGCAAGATCGCTACTGGCAAGTGACCTCATTCAGAACGAATCGACAGCACCGGGCAGCTCGCTTGTCGCTGTACGGCTTCGGTGGTACTACCGAGAAGGACGTGTTTGACACCGCTGAAACCATGCGTCGCCATGATAAGCATGGCCGCGTCCATTGAATCCGCGTAATCCGCGATTTCGTTCGCCGGACGACCGACGAGCACCTTGGCCACCGCAGTGCCGTTCGCACCGCTAAAATGCTCCTTCACAAAGTCATCCAGTCGCGATTGCGCATTGTTTCCCAACTCTTCGAGGGATGGCATCGGCACGCTGGCCATATCGAACGCAGCATAGACGCGTGGTTCTTCCACCACGTACACGCAATGAAGATCGGCGTCGAGAATCGCCGCGAATTGCTTGGCCGAGGATAATGCAGCTAGGGACGCTTCGGAAAAGTCGGTCGGATATACAATTGTCTTGACTTCGGACATTGGAAGTTCAACTCCCTATTGTTTTTGCGTAGGATTAGCTTACGCTTTTTTTTCAGGCTAGTCTGTAGATGTTTGCCACGGTGCCGGGACCAATCGAGTTAGCGCGATGCAAGCTAGGAAGAGTGGGCAAGCCTATTCAGGCAGCTGATGCCGCGCGCAATACTAGATGCCATGGATTCACATCTCGTCGCACGTACCATTAATGAACATTATCGCCAACAGCAAACTTTGAAGTGGTTTATTTACGGTACGCGGCATCCACGATTTTCCATGAACTGCTTCATCTGCCTGGAATCCAGGGTGCCTTCCGGAGGACAAAAATGCTTCATCATGGCGAAATCTCCCTCACTGAAGTCCTGCTTTCCGCATTTCTCCATGAACGCTTTCATCTTGTTGAGATCCGGTTTGCCGTCGTCGCCGCAGCACTCAGCCATTACTTCTATTTCGTTCATCATCGAATTCTCCAGCATATGGGTATCAAGCTATTTTTATGGTCCTGCTCATGGTGGCGCGCAATTCGGGAATACCTCTACTGCAACAACTCATTTCGAGTGTACCGCTGTTCGTTGGAGACCACCACCATAAGCGGACATTAGAAAAACCCCGCCACGATGGGCGGGGCTTTGTTAGTGGTTAAACCGCTCGCGCCTGGCCACGCCGACGCGATAGAATTTCCTATCCTTCATCAGTTTCTTTCATCTCAAAGCGGATGATGTGCCCGACGCCGGGAACGTCGATCTCCTGGCCATCGACCACTCGGGGTTTGTATTTGAACTTCGCGGCTGCATTAACAGAAGCGCGCTCGAATAACGAACTGCTGCATTCGATGGCTCTTACATCGCGGACCGTGCCGGTTTTCGTCACAGTAAACTCCAGCAAACACCAGCCCTCCACGCCTCGCGATTGAGCGCGGCGCGGGTAAATCGGGGCGACCTTGACAATCGGTAAATAATCACCGTCGACGATCGCGAAATTTCCTCGGGTCGGGTCAAGACTTATGCCCATACGGCCAATCGATATGTCCACCGTATGGGACGTATCCAGCGGGTCCACTTGGGGTTGGGGCATTTCCGGCGGCGGCTGTTCCGGCTCCGGCGGCTTCTCGGGCTTGTCCTCATCGAGGTTCACCACTTCATCGCGCTTTATCCGAACAAAATCGACGAAGCGAAAATCGCCTCTATTCATTATTGCATCTTCACCGGTTGCGATCAGGATCTGCATGATCCACAGCAAAGCGAACGTCACCACCACGCCGGCCAACCCGGCAACGGCATAACGGTTCAACGTCGAACTGCTTACTATTGCTTGCATAGCAATTTTTTTAGGCCGATGCAGTGGTGTTTCAATACGTAGTTATACCTACCGACCGTAGGTTTGAGTTGCCGGCAGTTCATAGATACCTACCCGCTGGGTCCAGTATCGCGGAGAGCGGGGCGGAGTATTTATATGGGTCGTTGTCGGGCTTTCATATCGCGCTGCAACGGTACATCAGTCCAATGGCTGCTTTGGGTCGAAAGCGGACACTCGCGGCGGCAAGCCGAACCCCGTCTGTGGCGGGAAGTGCCCGCACGCCGCCTATAGGAGGCAGTACTTAATTACTGCTGAATGCACTCCTTATATATATGCACGCCATACATTAAGGTCTTGTATTCATAGCAGAATTGAACGACTGCATTTGTAGCTCAGCCTGGTAGAGCATGGTCCTGAGCGTAAAGCGAAGGATGGAGGGAAGGGTCCAAACCCAAATTCTGAAAAGGGTTTGGAAGGGGCCCTGTCCTTTGGGATGGCAGGGAATGAAATGGTCGGGGTGAGAGGATTCGAACCTCCGGCCCCTGCCTCCCGAAGGCGATGCTTCAACTCTAACGTATTGATAGTAAAAGCATTCGGCAGGGCGCCCACAGCCCTAAATGCACGTTAGAGCACGTTGAAGCACACTGGTGACCGGCAAAAATCCGGCAGTCCTCCGGCGACGATTAACACCACCCTGAATGTCCGCTTTCGGCCCAAGGCGGACATTTGTGCATGACAGGGGCATCTCTTCGCCTCTCAAATGGTGGGCCGCTTCATTTACAATGCAGCACAACAGAAAATTTAAAGTCACTAGCGGAGTTTCAAACGGGATTCAGGTATATGAGATTGGCACGGTCTTTCTGGTTTGCGGGGATCGCGTTCGCCGCTGGCTGTACGGCAATCGGCTCAAGTCAATATGCGGAGCGATTCGGCACACCGGAACCACGGGAGCGAGTTGTTGAAAGACTGCCCGCCGGAGATATTGACTACTGGCGTGACGTGAAGCCGATTGTGGAAAATCGCTGTGTGGTTTGTCACGCCTGCTACGATGCGCCCTGCCAGTTGAAAATGAGTTCGATCGAGGGCATCGAACGCGGCGCCACCAAGGCGAAGGTTTACGATTCGTCCCGTCTCAGAGTGGCACCCACCACAAGGCTCTTCGAAGATGCGCATGCAGTGGCCGCATGGCGAGAAAAAGGCTTCTTCCCAGTACTCAACGAATATCCGCAGTCTAAGGTTGCGAATCGCGATGCGAGTGTGATGTATCAAATACTCCAATTGAAAGAGGACCA
>PVMK01170956.1_pt1 | contig 41543 bp, 36 predicted proteins | sample 1853481 | NCBI WGS metagenome assembly PVMK01 (sample SAMN08533507, study PRJNA380276) | Marine sediment metagenome, whole genome shotgun sequencing project.
GTCGCAGCCGTGCTAATGCCGCTCAGCTCACTCGTCACGCTCGCGTACACCGTGATGATGATGGCGCAGAAAAGGCTCCAATGGAGGTCCTGATCTTACTGATTTTCGTTTGCGTGTTGCTGGTTGGCGGCGCGGTGGCGTTCTTCGCGTGGACGGTGCGGCAAGGGACCTTCGATCAAGCCGATCGCCTCGCCCTCCTCCCGCTTGACGATGAAACGCCGGTGACACCAACGACGGAGAGGGAAGAGGACGAGCATGGAAACGCAGCGGATCGTTTATAACGACAAGGTCGTTCGCCAGTTCCTATGGGCGTCGGTGCTGTTTGGCATCGTCGGCATGCTGGTCGGGCTCATCATCGCCCTGCAGCTGGCCTTTTGGCCGGCCAACCTGGCGCCGTTCTTGTCGTTTGGCCGCTTGAGGCCGTTGCACACCAACGCAGTCATCTTCGCGTTCGTCGGAAACATGCTCTTTGCGGGCATCTACTACTCGACGCAGCGATTGGCAAAGGCGCGGCTGGCGTCCAACATCTTATCCGGCATCCATTTTTGGGGCTGGCAGCTGATCATCGTTGCGGCCGCCGTCAGCCTGCCACTCGGCATCACGACCGGTAAGGAATACGCAGAGCTCGAGTGGCCGATCGACATTGCGATCGCGCTCATCTGGGTCGTGTTCGCCGTAAACTTCTTTTGGACCTTGGGCAAGCGGCGCGAGAAGCACTTGTATGTCGCGATCTGGTTCTACATCGCGACGATCATCACGGTCGCCGTTCTGCACATCGTCAACAGCTTCGAGATTCCGGTCAGCGCCTTCAAGAGCTACTCGGTCTTCGCGGGCGTCCAGGACGCGCTGGTGCAGTGGTGGTACGGCCACAACGCAGTCGCCTTCTTCCTAACGATGCCAATTCTCGGCATCATGTACTACTTCCTGCCGAAGGCGGCAGAGCGGCCCATCTTTTCATACCGCCTGTCGATCGTTCACTTCTGGGGCTTGGTCTTCCTCTACATCTGGGCCGGCCCTCACCACTTGCTCTACACCGCCCTGCCGGACTGGGCGCAGAGCCTGGGCATGGTGTTCAGCTTGATGCTTTGGGCTCCGAGTTGGGGCGGCATGCTGAACGGCCTGCTCACCCTCCGAGGCGCATGGGACAAGCTGCGCACCGATCCGGTCCTGAAGTTCTTCGCGGCTGGAGTGACGTTCTATGGCATGAGCACCTTCGAGGGCCCGCTCCTCAGCATCAAGAGCGTGAACGGCCTCGCGCACTACACGGACTGGATCATCGGTCACGTGCACGCCGGTGGCCTGGGCTGGAACGGCCTCATGGCGGCAGGGATGTTCTACTGGCTAATTCCCAGGCTCTACGGAACGAAGCTCCACTCGCGCGCGGCAGCGAACTTCCACTTCTGGATCGCCACCGTCGGCATTCTTCTCTATGTCGTCGCGATGTGGGTTGCGGGCGTCACGCAGGGTCTGATGTGGCGTGGGGTCAGCGAAACCGGCGGCCTTCTCTACCCGAACTTCGTCGAGACACTCATCGCGATCCAACCGATGTACTGGGCACGCCTCGCGGGTGGCCTTCTCTACTTCGCAGGCATCCTGCTGATGGCCTGGAACCTCATCAAGACGGCCAAGAGCGGCGCCGCGGTGGACGGCGAGATCGAGGTGGCCGTCGTCACCGAGCCGCGCGAGCGCAACATCCCCTGGCCCAAGCTTCTCTTTGGCCAGCCCGTCATCGCGTTGATCATTGTGATGTCGCTCCTGTTCGCAATGGCGCTGTTCGACGGCTTGATGAGCACCGTGCTCGCACTCGCCGCGACCGTCTGGGGCGTAGCGGCCATTGCCATTTCGATTCGCAATCGCGACGAGGAGAAGGTCTCGTGGCACCGCGCACTCGAAGGGCGCGCAGGCGTATTCACCGTGTTGGTCGTCATTGGTGTGTTGGTCGGAGGTGTGGCCGAGATCGTCCCGATGGTCATCTTGGTTCCGGAGTCGATTCGCACCACCAAGAACGTCCCCTACACCCCTCTCGAGCTCGAAGGGCGTGACGTCTTCATTCGGGAGGGCTGCTACACCTGCCATTCGCAGATGATTCGACCGTTCACTTGGGAGACCGCGCGCTACGGCGACGTCTCCGTGATGGATGACTCAATCTTCGACCATCCGTTCCAATGGGGCTCACGCCGTATCGGTCCGGACCTCGCGCGCGTCGGCGGCAAGTATGCGGACGTATGGCACTACAAACACATGGTCGACCCACGCGAGATTTCGCCTGGCTCGAACATGCCGCCCTACGCGCACCTGTCGAAGGAAGCGATCGACTTTGCCGGCACCCCGGTGAAGCTTCGGGCGATGCGGAACGTCGGCGTTCCCTATCGGGCCGATCAGATTCAAACGGCCGAAGAAAACGCTCGCGTCGCGGCCACGGCCATCGCAACGGGCCTGGCTGAGAACGGGGGCGTCAGCGTCTGTGACGAGCCTACCGATGGCTGCGATCTCGTGGTCAACAGCCGCATGGTGGCGCTGATCGCGTACCTGCAGCGTTTGGGTCGCGTGCCCGAGGGCAATGGGCTCGCCACCGCGGAGAAACAGGAGGCAGCGCAATGAGACGGTTCGCATCAGAGTTCTTCGAACAGAGCCCGGTGCTGCTCTATCCGGTGCTGGCGCTGGTTCTGTTCTTCATCGTGTTTCTAGTCGTGGTCATTCGTGTGATGCGGATGAAGGCATCCGAAGCGGACCTCTGCGCGCGCATTCCGCTCGAGGACGAGTTGGAGGTATCCCATGAGTGAGGCCAAGCGGACCGACGAAATCCAAGGCGAGATCCTCCACGTCTACGACGACATCGAGGAAGCCGACAACAACCTCCCGACGTGGTGGCTGGTGACGTTCTACGGAGCCGTCGTCTTCGGACTCTTCTACTGGTTCTACTTTCACGAGTACGCCATCGGGAAGCTCCCACCACAGAAGTACGCGGAGGCTGTCGCAGCCGCCGAAGCGGAGCGGAGCATCGTCACCGATGAATCGCTCGATGCGCTTGCCGCCGACGAGACCGCGGTGGCCGCCGGCCAAGAGATCTTCATGGCGCAGTGTTTCGCCTGCCATGACGCCAAGGGCCAGGGCCGCGAGGGGCTCGGACCGAACCTGACCGACAAGTACTGGGTGCGCGGAGGCGCGCCGACTGACATCCACGCGACCGTGACCACCGGCGTGCCAACCACGGGGATGCCGCCTTGGGCTCCCATCTTGGGAGAAACAGGGGTCAACCACGTGGTCGCGTACATCCTGACGATTCGCAACACCGAGATCCCGGGCAAAGCGCCGGAGGGCTACCTTTGGCAGCCCGGAGGGGCAGTGGCGGATGACGCCGGTAGCCCTAGAGACACCGACAGCGGACCATGACCACCAGGCTGCCGATCGTGGAAGAACCGGCGAGCTCACTTCGTTCGGATGGCAGCCGCAACTATGTCCACCCAGCCGACGTAGCCGGCCGCTTCACGCGGCTTCGTTATCGTGTTCGCGCTCGTGTTGTCGCACGTGTTCATCAGCTACTTCGTGTCGCTCCCATCGGTGCTCGACATGGTGCAGCGGAACCCGGCCGAGCACCCAACGGCGTTCACCTGGGTCGTCGTGATGTCCGACCGGCATCGACATCCGCAACGGCCTGCAAATGGAGTGCGTGGGCTGCGCTAAGGGACGGACATCACGATCGCGCCGCTCTTGTGCACGAGCTCGTGAGACACGCTGCCGAGGAGAGTTCGGGCGACCGCGCCTTTGCCAGTGGTGCCGCAAAGGATGAGAGGCGCGTCGATCTCGAGAGCGAGCGCTACGACAGCATCGGCAGGATGGCCGCTCACCGCATGACATTGGATGGCGAGGTCGTCGCTTCGGACCGTCCCGCAGGTCCGCGTCTCGAGGAGCTGACGCAGGTCCTCGATTTCCTTACTATCAGCAGACGTATCGGCCTCGCTGGAATCGAGGACCGTGACGACGTGAACCTCGGCCTCGAACTGCCGGCCCATGAACACGGCGAGCTCGAAGGCCCGCCGCGCCGGCTCGGAAAAATCATAGGCCACCACCAGCCGTGGAATCAGTGACAAGGGCTATTCTCCGTCCTTCGGTTTGTGGTCACACCGGCCGCGCACCACCAGGACGGGGCATGGCGCATGACGTACGACCCGCTCCGCGACGCTGCCAAGGAACGCCCGGGACAGCCCACTTCGGCCATGAGAGCCGAGGATGACGAGGTCGACGCCCTCGTCCTCGGCCATCTCGACCAGGGCCCGACCAGGCGAAGGATGCTGAATGACGCTCAACTCCACCTCCGGGACTCCTTTGAGAAGCTCGGCGGTCTTGCCGGTGAGGGTCTCGCGAATCGCTTCTTCAATTTCGACGCGAATGCTCCGCTCGAGGAGGTCTGGACGCGACCACACGACCGGTGGGACGTTCGGCGTCGGGTCGAACACGTGGGTGACCAGCACACGTGAGTTGAACATCTTGGCATAGAGGGCCGCAGCCCGAAGAGCCTCATCCGAGATATCGGAGAAGTCCGTGCCGACGAGAATCGTTTCTGGCTGGTCCATCGTTGCCCCCTTGCCTATCAAGCTTCGTGCCAGGCGAGCGACACGGTTTTTGGACTCGAAGCATAACGAATTAGACGCAGGTTCTGCGAAAGATTCCGACGCGGCGCAGAACTTGCGTGCGCGCCAAAGCGAAATACTGGTAAACCAGTGGCGCAGTCCTTGCAGAACCTCCAGTCACGGATGCCTTACGGGTGGACAAAATGAGCGAGCAACCTTTGATGCCCTCCGAGGTACGGAGGAAGGTCCTGAGCCAGCACCGGGAGATCGAGCAACTACTCTCGGAGCTCGAAGCAGGCGTCGCACAGCTCAGTGCGGGCACCGTGGATGCTGGCCAGGTCAAGCGCGCGGCGTATGCCCTCCGCGGCATCCTGGAGCTTCATATGAGCTTCGAAGAGGCTTACATGGTGCCCGCGATCAACGAGGCGGACGGCTTCGGCCCTGAGCGCGTCCGTCACCTGCGCGCCGAGCATGCCGCACAACGGCAAGAGCTGGATCGGCTGATGGATGGGATTCGGGAGGCCCGCTCGCCGGACGACCTCGCTGCGGGCGTAACCAAGCTCGCCAACATGCTGCGCATCGACATCGAAGAAGAGGAGCGCGACTATGTGACTGACAAGCTCCTTCGCGACAATATCATCCCCACCGACACCTTCGGCGGCTGACTGGCCCCGATCTAAGGGAGGAAGACTCCACATGCAGATCAAACAAATCCTAGTGCCAACGGATTTCTCGGAGAACGCTCAACACGCGTTGAGCTACGCGGTCGAGCTGGCGAAGCGATGCTCCGCCAAAGTCCATCTTCTACACGCTCCGGTGATCCCCACCTACCTGCTCATGGATCTGTCGTACAGCCCGGGCCCCGAAGCAGTGACGCGCATCCTCAACGAGTCACAGGATGCCCTCGATCGGCAAGCCCAAGTTCTCGATGAGGCCGGCGTCGAACACTTTACGGCAATCCGCGAAGGAACGGTCCACGAGGTGATCCGGGACTACGCCAAGGAGCATGACGTCGACTTGGTCGTCGTGGGCACCCACGGTCGAACCGGCGTCTCGAAGCTGATGTACGGCAGCGTCACCGAACGCGTCATCAAGACGGTCCACAGCCCCATCATCGTCGTCCCACCCGAGGGTGGAGTGATGCCGAGCTCGATCGTCATCTCCTTCGACTTCTCCGGGCCGGCCAAGCGCGCCGCCGAAGTCGCGCGCGCCATTCATGGTGTGTTCCACGGGCCACTGCACATGGTGCATTGCTACCTCGACGTCTGGGGTGAGTACACGGATCGGGGCGCAGTGGTTGGGGAGGCCGCGGAGAAGCGTCGTGAGGCGCTGCACCTCGGACTGGAGGAAATGCTTCACACCGAGGCCAAGGAGCTCTTCTCGATCGACGCGCAGTCGATCCAGACCCACCTCGTCACGGGACAGCCGGCCGAAGGCATCCTCCGGGTCGCTGAGGACGTCGGCGCGACGCTGATCTGCGCCGGTACCACGGGCAAGACCGGCATCGAGCGCCTCCTCATCGGAAGCGTCGCCAGGCGGCTCCTTCACGACAGCAAGGTGCCTCTGCTCCTCACGCACGATGACGGCTGAAAGCGCAATGCCTTGAATGAGCGCTCGGACAGCGCATAACGGGGGCGCCATGGTCGGGCGGATCATCATACTGGGGCTGGCAGCCGCGCTGTGGAGCGGTTGCGACTGTGAGCCCAAGCACGCCTCTCAGGACGCGGCGACGCCCGACGGTTTCGATGAGGTCATGAAAGACCATGCTGCGCTGTCAGTCGTGGCGCGAAACGCTCTCATCCGGGGGGACCTCCCGGTCGCCCGCCAGGCGATGCGTAAGCTCGGGTTCTTCATGGAGCACGTTCCCTTCCCGGAGCAGGGCAAGGAATACGCACGAATCACCCGAGAGCTCGCGCTGCAAGTCCGGGAGGCCGGCGATCTCGAAGAAGCGTGTATGGCATTCGCTCGACTCTCGTACGCATGCGGGCAATGCCACCACGCCTTGGATCGCGGCCCTCCAATCCAGCTCGAACCAGCGCCCGAGGGCGAAGACCTGAAGATGCACATGCGCCGGCACTACTGGGCGGTCGAACGGATGTGGGAGGCCTTGTTGAGCGACTCTCCGGCGACCTTCCAGACGGCAGCCGGAATGCTGGCCGAGGCCCCGCTCCACGGGCCGCAAGCCCCCGATAGCGAGAGCCACTCGGGCACGACCCGCCTCGGGTACGAGGTTCATGACCTTGCGTTCGCCGCGGCCGTCGAGGGTAAGGCGCGCGAAGACGAGTATATCCCGAAGCCGGGCGAGCCGGTCGAAGGCAAGCCGACGACACGGGGACAAGCCGAGATTTTCGGACGCCTTTTGTCAGCCTGCAACCAGTGCCATACCTTGGTCGATGTGAAGCCGGATCTGACACCCAAAGAGCGCAGGGAGAAAACGCCATGAGCTCTCTATCCCGCACTCTGATCCTAGGTGCTTGTATCGCCCTCTTCGTCACGGCCTGCGCGAGCGGTCGGGTGCGAGGTGGACAGGGCACCGAAATGGGGCAAGCCAAGGAGTACCAGCCGGAGAAAAAGGTGGACCCTCCCACAGGCAACGCCGACAAAACGTCAGCGCCCATGGAGCCCATCGATACGTACCCGGTGCTCGAAATCGACCTCGAGCGGCGTCGCCCGCCACCCGGACCGGGGCCGGAGCCCGAACCAGAACCCAAGCCTCAGCCCGAAGCTGGGACCGACCCAGAACAGCAAGAGTGAGATGTCCAAGCTCTGCTCCGCCGACGAAGCGGTCAACCACATCAATTCCAATCAGCGCGTGTTCATTCATGGAGGCGCTGCAACCCCGATCGCGTTGGTCGACGCCCTCGTCCAAGAGGCGAGCCGTCTTCGCGATGTCGAGCTGATCCATCTGCACACCTCGGGCGATGCGAGCTACGCCAAGCCGGAGTACGCGCGATCCTTTCGCGTGGTCAATTTGTTTGTCGGCCACAATATGCGCCATCAGATCGATGGGGATCGCGTGGACTACCTCCCGTGTTTTCTCTCCGAGATCCCGCACTTGTTCCGTTCGGGACGCCGGGCGCTCGACATCGCTCTCGTTCAGGTGTCACCGCCGGACAGGCGTGGCTATTGTAGCCTTGGCGTGTCGGTCGACGTCGCCCGGGCAGCGGTCGACTCCGCAAAGGTCGTGATCGCTCAGGTCAACCGTCACATGCCCCGGGTACACGGCGACGGCTTCGTACATGTCGACCAGCTCGATTGGCTGGTCGAGCACGACGAGCCCCTGCCAGAGGTTCCTGCCTCGCCGCCGAACGAAGAGGAGCTGGCGATTGGGCACCACACGGCCGAGCTCGTAGAGGACGGGGCCACCCTCCAAATGGGGATTGGAGCCGTCCCTGACGCCGTCCTAGGGGCGCTGAAGGGCCATCGCCATCTGGGGGTCCACACCGAAATGTGGTCCGACGGCTTGCTGCCCTTGCTCGAGTGCGGCGCGGTCGACAACAGCCTTAAGGCGGTGCATCCGGGGCGGACCGTGTCTGGGTTCGTTGTCGGAACGCGCCGAGTGTACGACTACATCGACGATAACCCGACCGTCACCCAATACGACATCGGATATGTGAACCGAGTCTCGGTGATCAACCGGAACCCCAAGGTGACCGCCATCAACTCCGCGGTCGAGATCGACCTCACGGGACAGGTGTGCGCCGACTCCATTGGCCATCGCGTGATCTCCGGGGTCGGCGGGCAAATGGATTTCATTCGTGGCGCCATGACCTCGGAAGGTGGCAAGCCAATCATCGCCCTCACCAGCCGCACCCGAAAAGGTGTCCCCCGAATCGTGCCAACGCTACGGCCCGGTGCCGGCGTCGTGACGACCCGCGCACACGTTCGCTTCATCATCACAGAAAACGGCGCGGTCGACCTCTACGGGAAGACCCTCAACGAACGCGCTCAGTTGCTCATTTCCATCGCGCACCCCGACGATCAAGAGGCGTTGGAGCGGGCGTGGTACGACGCCCGGGTCTAGGACGCGCGCGCATCAGTTGCGCAGCAGGCACCCCCCCCCGCACACGTTGCGTCATCGCGAGATGACATTGTTGACGATTCGTGACGTAATGACACTCGTCTCGGTGTCAGACTTTGGCACGCCTCCTGCTTTGTAGAATGTGCTTTCGACCGAAGGTCGAATTGGGCCTAAGGGGAGTTTACTTTGATTCTGCCGAGTTGGTTTCCATCTCGCTCCGACAGCGCGTCGGGGTTGCGTCTCCTCACCAAAGCGCCAGGTGGTGGTGGCGACCGTGCTGTGGCGTCCACCGCAGAGACGACGCCAGACGCCGAGTGGCTGACCACCAACTCGGGGGGCTCGTTTGCGATCGGTACGATCGATCGGTGCCCGCGCCGCAAGTACCACGGTCTTCTCACCGTGCGCGAGCCGGGTGTCGGCGAGCCGATCAACATGGTCGCCGAGGTGGAGGAGTGGTTCCAAATCGGCGACGAAAAGATTGCTCTGCACAGCTACAATTGGGGCAACGCAATCGAACCGAACGGCGTCGACTACCTGACTCGCTTCGAGCCGCTACCCCATTGGACCTACGAGTTCTCTGGGCTCACCGTGACTCGTGAGGTTTGGCTGGAAGATGACGCGGACGCGGTCTGGATCCGGTATTCGGTCGAGGGGCTGACGAAGCCGGTGGATTTGCGACTCCGACCGCTGATCCGGTGCCGTCCGATCCACAAGCTGACGTTTGCCAACCCGTTCATGAACGGAGAGCTCGATATCGAGGATCGTGAATCGCTTCGTGTGGTCATGCATCCGTACAAGGGCGTTCCGCCTCTGATCACGAGCCTGCACGGCGCTTCGGGCACATTCCGGGCGGACGGCCACTGGTACGAGGGAGTCCACTACGACTGGGAGCGTGAGCGTGGCTACGACGACGCGGAAGACCTCTTCACACCCGGTGAGTTTCGTCTCGCTCTCGAGCACGACGGCGCCTTCTGCGTCCGGCTTGGCACGACGCCGCCGGCCAGCCACGACCCCCAAGTGCTCAGCTCGGTCCTCAGCACACGCCGATCCTTCGTGGAGGAGCTCGATGATGCAGCCGATGCCTACTTGGTCGAGCTCGAGGGTAACCGCACCGGCGTCATCGCGGGGTATCCTTGGTTCGGTGAATGGGCGAGGGATGCCTTGATCGCCCTGCCCGGCCTCTGCTTGGTCCGAGACGAAGTCGACAAAGCGCTCGGGATTCTCGAATCGCTGGCGGACCGCCTCGAAAACGGCTTGGTGCCCAACATCCCGCAAAGCGGTGACGTGCCCTCGAACGCGGAGTCGATCGACGCGTCACTTCTGTTCATCCGAGCGACCGCCCTCACCGCGAAACGGACGCGAAGCCGCCGTATCACCGCCCTCCAGGAGGCATCTCTCGACCTGATCGACCGAATCGGCGAAGGTGCGGATCCCCGCGTACATGTCGACGGGCAAGGCTTCTTGTTCGTGGACCACGGGCCTTGGGCGCTCACCTGGATGGATGCACTGGTCGACGGTTCAGCCGTGACCCCGCGCCAAGGCTACGCTGTCGACCTCAACGCCCTGTGGTTGTCGGGGCTGGTGACAGGGCTTCGGTGGGCCAAGAAGCTGCGCCCGGAATTCGTCGAAAAATGGGGCGAAACGGCGAAGAAACTGTCCGATCACTTCGAGGAAAAGTTCTGGCTTCAGGATCAGGGCTTCTTGAGCGACACACACGACGGACACAATCCCGACGGACAACTGCGACCCAATCAGCTTTGGGCTCTCTCGTTGCCCGGCATACCGATCGACAAGGCCCACAAGAAGCGGGCGCTTGCAGCGGTGCGGGGCAAGCTGCTCACGCCGGTCGGGTTGCGGACACTCTCGCCCGACGATCCGGCGTACCAACCATTCTACCGTGGAGGACAGGCGGACAGGGATCGAGCGTATCATCAGGGAACGGTCTGGCCGTGGCTTCTGGGACTCTATGCCGATGCGGTGGAGGCGATCGACGGTCCCGACGCAGCAACGGAAGAAATGATGCCCGTGCTCGCAGCTCTTTGCGCCCACTTCCGAACGGAAGGCTGCATCGGCCAAATCGGCGAGGTGTTCGACGGGGAGGCCCCCCACCACCCCGGAGGTACGCCCGCGCAAGCGTGGAGCGTGTCTGAGGTCCTTAGAGTCGCGAAGATGGCGGGCCCATGAAAGTCTTGATGCTCGGTTGGGAGTACCCTCCCCATATCAGCGGCGGGCTCGGGACAGCCTGCGAGGGTTTGACGACTGCACTGGCAGGTCGGGGCATCGAAATCGACTTCCTGGTGCCCAAGCTGTACGGCGAGGAGAACGCGCCGCACATGCAACTCCTCGGGGCAGCCTCCGCCGCGCCGATGGCCCGGACTCGGGTCGAGACGCCCGACCCGATTGCCAAATTGATCGCCGCAGAGCCGGCGCTTGCCGCGGACCCCATCGTCGCGGCCGCGACCGAGGCTGCGCAATGCGCCGAGCCCAGCGTCCGCATGCTCCAGGTGCCCGCCATGCTGAAACCGTATCTGGACCAGGCGACCTACCGAGAGCTGATCACGACCGGCACGCTCGAGGAAAGCACGGTTGCCGAGATCGCGGCATCGCAAATCGTGCACCCGCTGCCCGAGCCGCCCCACGAGATCACCCAGCTCGAGCACGTCCACATCCCGGGGGACGACCTGCCGTTTGGCGAGGAGGCGCAAACCGGAGCGCACTACGGAGAGGACCTCTTTGCCGAAGTTGCCCGCTACGCAATGGCGGCGACTCGCCGGGTCCACGGACAGAAATACGACCTGGTGCATGCGCACGACTGGATGACTTTCCCGGCGGGGATCGAGATCGCGCGCCGCGCGGGGGCACCGCTGCTGGTTCACGTTCATAGCCTCGAGTACGACCGCGCCGGTTACGGGGCCGACCGGGACATCGTCGCGGTCGAACATCAAGGGCTCGAGAACGCCGCACGCGTCATCGCGGTCAGCTACTACACGCGTGGACTGATCAACCGCGTACACGACACCCCCCTCGACAAGATCTCGGTCGTGCACAACGGCGTGTACGCACGCGAGACGGTGGAAGCGTACACGGAGCAGCGCACGTCCACTGGGCCGGTCGTCCTTTTCCTCGGCAGGGTGACTTTCCAAAAGGGTCCGGAGTACTTCGTCCAGGCTGCCGCGCGAGTCCTCGAGCACGTGCCCGATACGGTGTTCATCATGGCGGGCTCCGGCGACATGCTTCCGCGCATGAAGGCCTTGGTGGAAGAGCTCGGCATCACCGAGTCGTTCCGCTTCCCCGGCTTCCTACGTGGTGCAGAGGTCGAGCGCGCGTTCTCGACAGCCGACGTCTACGTCATGCCGTCGGTCTCGGAGCCCTTTCGGCATCGCTCCGCTGGAGGCGATGAGCCACGACCGGCCGGTTATCGTCTCCAAGCAATCAGGCGTCTCGGAAGTCCTGCGCAACGCGCTCAAGGTCGACTTCTGGGACGTGGACAAAATCGCGAGCCAAATCGTGGCGCTCTTGGAGCTCCCCGAGCTCAGGCAGGTCATCATCGAGCGCGCTCGCGAAGAAATCAGGCACATCCACTGGGATGCTGCCGCGGAAACACTCGTTCCCATCTACGAGTCGGTCCTACGTGGTTGAGGTGAATCATGCCGTCGGTCTGTTTCTATTTTGAAGTACACCAACCGTATCGACTGAAGCCGTATGGCGCGCTTCAGGTCGGTCGCGACCACGAGTATTTCGACGAGAAGCTCAACGCGGAGGTCCTGCGCAAGGTGGCCAACAAATGCTACCTACCCGCCAACGAGTCGATGCTGCGCCTCATCGATCGTACCGACGGACGCTTTCGCATCTCCTATGCGGTGACCGGTGTAGCGATTGAGCAGATGAAGCTCTACGCGCCCGAGGCGCTCGACAGCTTCGTACGGCTCGCGGAGACTGGGGCGGTCGAGTTCGTCGCGGAGACTTACTACCACTCCCTGGCTGCCCTCTACGACAAGGAAGAGTACCGCGAGCAGATCGACCTAGAGCTGAAGCTCATCAAGTCCGAGTTCGGGCAGGCCCCCCGCGTCTTCCGAAATACGGAATTCATCTACAACGACGAGATCGGGCAGTTCATCTCGGACCTCGGTTTCGATGCGATCCTCATCGAGGGCGCGGACGACATCCTCGATTGGCGAAGCCCGAACTTCGTCTACAGCGTGGCCGACCGCGACACGAAACTGCTCACCAAGAACTACAAGCTCTCGGACGACATCGCATTCCGTTTCTCGAACCAGGCATGGGGCGAATATCCCCTCACGGCCGACAAGTTCGCCGGCTGGGTCCACAGGCACAGCGGGGCGGGCGACGTCATCAATCTCTTCATGGACTACGAGACGTTTGGCGAGCACCAGTGGAAGGAAACCGGAATCTTCGACTTCCTCGAACACCTTCCGGACTTTCTCTTCACGCACCCGGACTGGGACATCCTCACGCCGAGCCAGGTCATCGACCGATATCCGGCTCTCGCAGAGCTCCCCTTCCACCGGACGGTGTCGTGGGCCGATGAGGCGCGGGACATCAGCGCGTGGCGTGGCAACGCGATGCAGCAACGGGCCTTGGCCGAAATCCACGCGTTGGGCCCCGCGATCCGGAGACGTAATAATTCTCACTTACTGGCGCTTTGGCGCCGCCTGCAGACCTCCGACCATTTCTACTACATGGCGACGAAATCTGCTTCTGACGCTGAGGTGCACGACTATTTTAGTCCGTACGAGGGGCCCTACGACGCGTTCATCTATTATATGAATGTCATGAAGGACTTGAAACTCTCGGTGCTGGCCCCTGCGGAGAAGCAGATTCGTCTATGAGCAAGTCGGTATTTTTCGAGATCTCTTGGGAGGTCTGCAACATGGTCGGCGGTATTCACACCGTCTTGGCAAGCCGTGTCGCAGACGTGCATCAACGCCACGGAGAAGACGGATACATCGCGATCGGGCCGGACGTTCCAAGAGCCGAAGGAGTCGCACCGGAATTCCGGCCTGATATCTGGGACCCTGAGCTCGCCGCATCGCTGCAAGACCACGAGGTGAGCGTATTGATGGGGCGCTGGTTGGTTCCCGGCGAGCCGCGATGTCTGCTCGTCAACCAGTCCCGCCTGTATGAGCGCAAGGATGAGATCCTCGGCCGATACTGGGAGGCGTACGGGCTCGATTCGTTGTTTGGCGCGTGGGACTACTACGACCCGGTCCTGTTCGCGCACGGCGCCGGCATGGTCATCGAGCACATTCGCGACCGCTACCTCCTGCCCGCTCGGCAGAGCGCCATCGTCCAGGCCCATGAGTGGATGTCGGCCGCCGCCATTCTGCACCTGCAAACCGCGGCTCCGGAGATCGGGACGGTCTTCACGACGCATGCCACGATGCTCGGCCGCTCACTTGCTGGCAGGCGTGCCGACCCCAACTTCTACCAATCGCTGTCCAGCGTCGACCCGGAAGTCGCGGCCAAGGAGCTCGAGGTTTCGTCGAAGCACTCGATGGAGACGGTTGCGGCGCACGCAGCGGACGTATTCACTACGGTCAGTGAGATCACCGCGCTCGAATGCGAGCATCTTCTCGGGCGATCACCCGACGTGATTTTGCCGAACGGTTTTGGCGCCAGGCCGGTCGCTCCGGAACAACGGCAACGGGCCCGAGAGGAGCTCTTCAAGCTCGCCGAGCTCACCACCGGCGACCAGTACGATCGCGACAACACGCTGATCTTCGCTCTCGCCGGCCGCTACGAGTACATCAACAAGGGCGTGGACGTCTACCTGGATGCCTCGATTGCCCTGGCTAAAGAGCTGGAGTCCCGCGACGGGAAACGTGTGATCGTGTACGCGATGTTGCCAGCCGGTCACGCCGAGCCCAAGCGCGAGCTTTGGGATCGAGCCCACGGCGCATCGGCCGGCGCCCCGTTGCGGTGCACCCACGACCTCGTCGACGAAGCGAACGATCCGATCACGAACCGACTGAATGCGCTTGGTTTCGACAATCACCGAGGCGCACGGGTGCACGTGGTGCATGTCCCGATCTACCTCGACGGCACCGACCCGCTGATCCGCCACAAGTACTGGGACCTGCTGCCCGGAGCCGACCTTGGCGTCTTCCCATCTTTCTACGAACCCTGGGGATACACCCCGCTCGAAGCCGTGGCGTTTGGGGTTCCCGCGATCACGACTGACCGCGCAGGCTTCGGCCGTTGGGTGGCTGCGCAGGGCGACAACGCGCGAACGGGTGTGCGAGTGCTGAAGCGCGAGGGCGTCGCTTTCGACGAAGTCAGCGATTCACTCAAGACGGCACTGCTCGACTTCATCGACCTCTCCCCTGCAGATCGGCAATCGCTCCGAGAGGCATGCCTGAAAACCGCTGCGCTGACCGACTGGTCCAACTTCATGGACCACTACGAGGACGCGCATGCTCGCGCACTCGCGGCAGGTGCCGCGCGGCGCAAAGAGCTTCCCATGGAGCGCTTGAGTGTGCCCTCGATGCCTGCAGTGTCGTCGGACACCTCCGGGGTCTTCGGCCTGTTCGTGAAGCCTCCCGTCAAGGAAGGCGAAGAGGTTGCTCCGTACACGCGCACATTCATGGTGAGCAATGCGCTTCCGGCGGATCTGCACCCTCTGCTGGAGATCGCATCCAACCTTTGGTGGCGATGGCACCCCGACGTGGCCTCGCTATTCAAGCGCATCGACCCAAACCTCTGGTTCCAGGTCGAAGAGAATCCGCACGCGCTCCTCGACCAGGTGAAGCCGGGCCGACTCATCGACTTGGCGACGGACGAGCAGTACGTCGCAGACATCGCGAGGCACCATCGGGAGATGATGACGTCGACCGAGACGCAGGACCCGCGCATCGCGTACTTCTGCATGGAGTTTGGCCTTGCCGGGTTCCTCAAGCTCTATTCCGGAGGGCTCGGAATCCTCGCTGGCGATCATCTGAAAGCAGCAAGCGATTTGAACCTTCCCTTGTGCGCGGTCGGGCTCGCTTACCACGACGGCTACTTCCATCAGATCATCGATCGGGAGGGCCACCAAGAGGACCTCGGGGACACCAATGACTTCGAAAGCCCCCCGTTCGAACCCGTGATGGTCGGCCGCTACGCGCCGCTGCGGGTCACCGTGCCGCTGCCAACCGGCCCCGTGCAGATCCGGGCGTGGAAGCTCCAAGTCGGGCGGGTCCCGCTATACCTGCTCGACACCGACCTTCCGGAGAACCGTCCCGAGGATCGCGCGATCACCAACCGCTTGTACGGTGGTGATGCCGCCCATCGTCTGCGGCAGGAGATGATCCTGGGGCTTGGAGGCTATCAACTGCTGAACGAGCTCGACATCGACCCCGATGTTTTCCACATGAACGAAGGGCACAGCGCCTTCCTTCTCATCGCACGGGCAGCCCACCTGATTCAGAGGCACGGCCTTCGGTCACAGGAGGCATTCGAGTACATCCGCAACACGACTGTATTCACGACGCACACGCCGGTGCCCGCCGGTCACGACCACTTCCCCGAGGAGATGGTGCGCCCGTACCTGACGCGCTTCGAGCACGTGCTTCGCATGGACTGGTCCCGCTTGATGGCATTGGGCGATACGCCCGATGGCGCACAGAACACGTTCGGGACGACCGCGCTCGCGGTGAGAAACTCGGGACGAATCAACGGCGTCAGTGCAAAACATGGCGAAGTCGCGCGGGAGATGTTCCTGCAGTTCTATCCGGAGTTCGACTCCCCGGACGACGTCCCCTGCACGAGCATCACCAATGGCGTGCACGTCTCGACGTGGCTCGCGCCGCGCTGGCAACGGTTGATCGAGCGGGAGATGGGGCACGGCTGGCAAGACCAGATCGAAGACCCCACCCGATGGGAATGGTTGCGCGAACACGACCCAGCCGAGATCTGGACGATCCATCGCGAGCTGCGCGCCGACTATGTCCAGTGGCTCAAGGACCACCTGACCGAGACGTGGACGCGGAGACGCGAAGACCTCTCGCTGCTCCGAGACATCCTCGCCCGGCTCGACGAGGAGAGCCTCTTCATCGGTTTTGCGCGCAGGTTCGCCCCATACAAGCGCGCCGACTTGCTGTTGAGCGAACCCGAACGGCTAGCCAAGTTGCTCAACGGCAACCCCGGAGCGACCATCATCTATGCCGGCAAGGCGCATCCTGCGGACGGTCACGGCCAGGAGCTACTGCAACGGGTCTATCAAGCCACCAAGCACCCAGCCCTCGCGGGCCGCGTGATCTTCATGGAGGGCTACTCGATCGACGAAGCCCGCCGAATGGAGGCGGGATGCGATGTCTGGCTGAACACACCGACCCGTCCCCTCGAAGCGAGCGGCACCTCCGGCATGAAAGCCGCGATGAACGGATGCCTGAATCTCAGCGTCGATGACGGCTGGTGGATCGAAGGGTACCAAAGGGACAACGGCTGGGTCATCGACCTACCCGCCACCTCACTGCACGATCCGAGCGCCTACGACCGCGCCGTGACGATGGCGCTGCTCGAGGGCGAGATTCTTCCGACCTACATGGATCGCAACGACGAAGGCGTACCCGTCGCCTGGGTCGAGCGGATGAAGGCCAGCATGGCGAGTATCATTCCGAAGTTCTCTTCACGCCGAATGGTCACCGACTACGCCCACAACTTCTACGAGCCCGCCATGAAGGACGCGGTAGCCCTGCGCGACTCGAACTACCGCCCGCTGTTCGCGCTAGCGGACTTGGCGGAAGCGATCCGCACTCACTGGAACGAGATCGCAATGGAAAGCGTCCGCTTCGGCGGCTTGAGCAGCGACGAGCTGACCGTCGGCACCACGGTATCAGCCGAGCTGTCGCTCCACCATCCCGGGCTCGACGCCCGTGAGCTCGACGTCGAAGCCATCGTAACCTTCGGCAGCCGCCTTCCCGACCACTCCACGAGAATCGTCGTCCCCTTCGAAACAGAAGACAACGAAGACCGAAGCACCTGGCAAGGCGCCTTCACCGTCGAATCCAGCGGAGGCCACGAGCTCAGGTTCCGAGTGAAACCAAAGGACCGAAGCCCACTGAGACCAGCAGCCTTAGGAATGCACATTCAAAAATGGCTTTAAGGCGGCGCACGGGCTGGCACTAGACGATCGGAGAACGGCTCGCGACGCACGTGCTCGCAATTGGGAGCCCCGTCGCCACGGCTACTCACGTCGACATACGACTAGGCGCCGGCCCAATCGCTGTGCCGCACATCGCGAGCCGTTCTCCTATGTAGAAGTCGACGTGCGGGGACACAGTGGATCCCCGCATCGCGCTCCGCCGTGCCCCGGTCCGTCAGCCCATTACCCTCGCGAAATCTAGGCCTCCTACGATCCCGGTCACGCCTCGGTCATCCTCGATCAAAATGCGCCGGACATTCATCCCGAGCGCCTGCTCGGCCGCCCGACCCATGCCCATGCGGGCTGGCAGAATCAGAATGCGAACGTTCATTGCGCTTTCTACGGCGGTGCCCGGAGGCAGTCGACGGGAGTCCAGGGCGCAGGCCTGATCGAAGATGCCGACTGGGAAGTCTTCCTCGACCACGACGAGGCCGTGCTTGTTGGAGAGCTCGAGCCGGTCGACCGCCAATGCAAGGGGCTCGTCGGCCCTTACCTTCACCACCGAGCCGGACGCGATCTCCAAGATCGGTGTCTTGACGCGCTTTTCGCGAACCGCGCGCATCAGGTCGCGGGTGGAGACGACGCCCTCGGGCTGGCCACCGCTCGTCACGAAGACGCGGTGAACGTGTTCCTTCAGCATCAGGTTGGCGGCTTCTGCCAAAGGCGCATCGGGTGAGACCTGAAGAGCGGGCGACTGCATGATCTCTTCGACGGGGCGGTCGGGGACGCGAAACGTCTCGCCGTGGGAGTACACCGCAACGTGGAGAATGTCGGTGCGGGAGACTACGCCTTTGAGCTCTCCACCATCGTCGACCACACCCAGCGCCGATACGCCTTGCTCGGAGAACAGCGCGTTCGCGGCAACGAGGCTTTGCCCAATACGAATCGTCTCGACGGGGCTGGTCATGTACTCGGTCACAGGCATTTCGAAGTTGGCCATCTCTCTTACCCCTTTGTGTCGTGCGCCCTCGACGGAGCACTTCGCCGAACGGCGATGATACGCCTCCTGCTGAAGCAAAGCCCGTGCCCGATCTGGGGCGCACTTTCCACGGCACCCGTGGCGTGAGTGGCGCAAGCGCTGCGCAGATCGAAGGGGACACGACAGAATTGCGTAGCCTGTGGAAGTCGGGCGCGTGGGCACCGCGTCCCCACTTGGTATACTCGCTGTCGCGCTGCGCCAAAGTCTAATGGGAACGCTCAAAACGGATCTCGAAGCGGCTGGCTTCGAGCTGATCGAAACACACATCTCCTGGGTCTTCCTGGGCGAGGCGGAGGTGTTCAAGGTCAAGCGTTCGGTCGACCTGGGCTTCCTCGATTTCACGACCCTCGAGAAGCGGCGTGAGGCCTGCAATGCGGAAGTCCGCCTCAACCGGAGACTCGCGCCCAAGGTCTACATCGGGGTGGTCCCGATCACGGTCGACGCCGAAGGCGTCCACGAAGTCGCAGGGCAAGGCGCGGTCGTTGAGTGGGCCGTTCACATGCGCCGGCTCGCGTTCGAGGGCCGCGCAGATGAGCTACTGCAAGCCGGCCTCCTCGAGTCGAGGCACATCGACGAGCTCGCCAAGCGCATCTCCCGTTTTCATGAAGAGGCACGGTGCAGCGCGGAGACATCACTGCATGGATCCGTCGCGACGATTCGCAGCAACGTGAAAGAGAACTTCGCACAGACCCGCGGCTCAATCGGCGACTACCTCAGCGCTCAGCAAGCACACGAAATCGAAGCGTGGCAACTCCGCGTGCTCGGCGACGAGATGCGGTTCACGGCAAGAGTCGAGGCGGGTCGCGTTCGTGACGGCCACGGCGACCTGAGGCTCGAACATGTCTACTTCGGCTCGGACCGCTCGATCACCATCATCGATTGCATCGAGTTCAATGACCGATTTCGCTACGGTGACGTGTGCGCCGACATCGCGTTCCTGTCGATGGACCTTGCCTGGCACGGGCGCGTGGATCTCGCAGAGCGCCTGCTCGCTCGCTACGCCCGAGAGTCGAACGACTACGAGCTCTACTCCGTGGTCGATTTCTACGAGAGCTACCGCGCCTTCGTCAGAGGCAAGGTGGCGTCTCTTCTGGCAAACGATACCGAAGCGTCAGCCAAAGCGAGGGAACGCGCGCGGCGCGAGGCCAGGCGCTACTTCCTCCTCGCCCTCGCGTACGAGCGACCCCCGCTGGTGCGACCGAGGGTCGTCGCAGTCGCCGGCATGATCGCAAGTGGCAAGAGCAGCGCCGCGGCGACGGTCGGAGCGCTACTCGCGGCTCCGGTGGTCAGCTCCGACCGAACGCGCAAACACCTCATGGGCAGGAAGCCGAACGCATCGATGCAAAGCAAGCCATGGGCGGGGGCGTACTCACCAAGCGCCACGGCGGCGGTCTACGAGGAGCTTTGGCGCCTTTCCGACATCGTGCTCTCGTCGGGACGCCCCATCGTGATCGACGCCTCCCTCCGCACGGTAGCGATGCGCGATGCCGCCCGCCGTTTGGCGGATCGGCATGGAGTCCCGTTCTTGCTCGTGGAGTGCAGCGCTCCGCACGAGGTGATTCGGGAGCGCCTCGCCGCACGCGAAAGAGTCGGCGCGCACGAGAGCGACGCCCGGACCGATGTGCTCGCGGAATTTGAACGGGGCTTCGAGCCGATCGTCGAGCTCACGACGTCTGAGCGCGTTGGGCTGGACACCTCACAACCTCCCGACGAAACCCGCCGGCAGCTCGAGGCGATCTTCGAGAGCTAGCTCCTCCGTCACGGACGAACCGTGAGGACCGGAACCGGAGAATAGCGGAGGCAGTATTGCGAGGCGCTTCCGAGCATCATCCCGCGAAGCCGTCCCTGCCCCCTGCAACCCACAAACACGAGGTCCGCATGGATGTCCACGGAGGCATTGCAGAGCGTCTTGCCAACCGGTCCATCTAGCACGTGTATGGCCGTGTCCGGTTTCAGACCCTCGCTCACGATGAGCTGCTCGAGACGCGAACGCGCCGCCGACGCGAGACCTTCGAGCACACTCGGCCATTCCTTGATCATCATGCTCTCGGTGATCGGGTGAGGCACCACGTGGAGCAGCGCCACCTCGCCGTCGATCGCATCGGCGATATCGCGCGCCCACCGGACTGCCTCGATCCCGTGGGCGGAGAAATCAACCCCTACCGCGATACGCAATCGTGCATAGTCTTCGCGAATCCGCCCGCACGAGACCAGGACGGAGCAATGCGCCTGCCGAACGACGCGTTCGGCGGTCGAGCCCAGCAAACGCTCGGGGAGGCCAATCGCACCAACGGGGTCACCCACGACAATCAAATCGGCGTGCACTGAAACCGCGGTCCGCAGAATCGTCTCCCAGGGGCGGCCTTCCTCGCATGACGTCTGGCAATTCAAGCCAAGGTCTTCACATCGCTTTCGTTCGCTTTCGAGCTCTTGGAGCGAGTTCTCGAAGTACCCCTTGAATCGCTCGCGCAGCGCTTGAGCAGCGGACCGCGCAGCGATCGGAAGGTCCGGCCACGTGTGCTCCAGACCCAATTCGCTCGCGTGCACCAACCACAGTGTTGCGCCGGTCGCTTGCGCAGTCGGGATCGCCAGCTGCATCGCACGGCGGCCTGACTCACCGAGGTCGGCTCCCACAACGATGGTCTTGATGGCCATGGCTTAGATTAGAGCAAGCACCGTGCCAGATCACGCACCGGGATCGGAAAGCTCTTGGATCGCGTATTCCACGAAATCCGAGTCGGTCAGCATGCCCACCAGCTTCCCTTGCTCGACCACCGGTACACAGCCGTAGCCATGCGAACGCAGCGTGAGCGCAGCTTCCAAGGCGGGAGTCTCCGGGTGCACCGTGTATACTTCTTTCGTCATGACCCATCGGGCTTCGATCCACCGGTTCATGTGCGCTTGCTCGGTGGACGGGGCGCCGGAGAGGCTACCCTCCTGACTGCGCAACACATCCCTGTGAGAGATCAGACCCAGCAGGCACCCGGAGTCCGCTACTGCGACATGACGGATGTTGTTCGCTTCCATCAGCTCGATGACTTCCCGAAGCGGGCCGGTCGGGCCGACGGTCACCGCAGGTTGCGTCATCAAGTCTCGGACCAAGAGCTGGGACATGACCCCTACCTAGTTCACATGTTCCATGCCAGACCTGGTCGGCAAGCTCAATCGCGCATATCATGCGCTACGGAAGATCGTGTACGCAGATTTTTCATCAGACACGGGTCCTGGGACCCCAGGTATGCGGCTATTGCCCATAACTTCGTTGGGCTCACATTTTGCTACTGATCACGCCACCATGCCGGACGGCTTCTACGCGCGCTTGAGCGCACGCGAAGTATTGGGAGGCGAGCAGGCCTCCGCGCTTGCCTAGAAACCAAAACGCCCACCGTTGGCACGCCACCCGCAAAGTGAAATAACCATGACTAGTTCGAATACCGCATCCGGCTTCCCCGAGACGACCAATCGAGCGAGCACCAAAGGCTCCAAGGGCCGTGTGCTGATCGTCGATGACGAAGCAAACGCGCGAGATGCGCTCGCAGAGCTGCTGGACGACGCCGGATACTCCGTGAGCACCGCCGCCGATGGCCGCACGGCCCTCCTGCAGATGGAACAGGTCGATCCCGATGTGGTCCTTACAGATCTCAAGATGCCCGGAATGGATGGGCTGTCGTTGATCGAGAAGGGGCGGCCGATGGCGCCGCATACCACGTTCATCGTGATGACGGCGTTCGCAACCATCGACACCGCGGTCCGGGCGATCAAGCTCGGCGCGGAAAGTTACCTCACCAAGCCTCTGGAGCTCGAAGCGGTCATGGCGATCGTCGACCGTGCGCTCGACCGAACGCGGCTCTCTCGGGAGGCGGAGCAACTCCGTCAACGCATGGACGATCGGCTCCAATTCAAAAACATCCTGGGCGAGCACCCCTCCATGCAGCGCTTGATGAAGAATATCGCACAGGTCGCTCGGAGCCGCGCGACCGTGCTCATCCATGGCGAAACCGGAACCGGCAAAGAGCTCATCGCGGCGGCGATTCACCAGAACTCGAAACGAAAAGACAAGCCGTTCATCCGACTGAACTGCGCCTCGTTGAGCGAGACACTGCTCGAATCCGAGCTCTTCGGTCACGAGCGCGGCTCCTTCACGGGGGCAGTGGCCCGGCGTGAGGGGCGATTCAAGCAGGCCGACGCCGGCACGCTGTTCCTCGACGAAGTGAGCGAAATCCCGATGAGCGTCCAAATCAAACTCCTACGCTTCCTTCAAGAGCGGGAGTTCGAGCGGGTCGGCGGCAACGAAACACTGAAAGTCGATGTGCGGGTCGTGGCAGCGACGAACCGCAACCTGAAGCAACGCGTAGAGGACGGTCGGTTCCGCGAAGATTTGTACTACCGGCTCAAGGTCGTTCAGCTCGACGTGCCTCCGCTACGCGTTCGCCGGAGCGATATCCCACTGCTGGCGCACGCCTTCCTTCGAAAGTACGCCGGGGAGAACGAGCGCCCGATCCAAGGCCTGACGCAGGAGGCCCTGGAGTACCTGATGATCTACCCCTGGCCAGGCAATGTCCGCGAGCTGGAGAACGCCATCGAACGAGCCGTCGTCATGTGCGAGGTCGACCTCATCGACCGCGACGACCTCCCGACGTCCGCACACGGAGACTTGCGAAACGGGTCGGTCATGGCGCTGATTCCCGGCATCACGATGTCCGAGCTCGAGCGGATTGCGATTCTGCGTACTTTGGACGCGGTCGATGGTTCCACCGCGCGGGCCGCCGAGATCCTCGGGATCAGCCAGCGCAAGATCCAGTACCGCGTGAAGGAATGGGGCTATCTGTCTGCGACCAACGACTAGGGCTCAATCGGAATCCAAAAAGACGCCCGCGTGCCGCCTTCAGGAAGCGCGGCCAACTCCGCCTTGCCCCCGTGCAGGTCCACGATTCTCTTCACGATGGCCAACCCGAGCCCGGTCCCCGCGTCCTTGGTGGTGACGAACGACTCGAAGGCGCGCGCCGCAACCTCGGGCGAAATCCCAGGGCCGTTGTCGATGACGCTGACCTCCCAACGGCCGTCGTCGAACGTTTGGCTATGGATCTCGACGGTGCGCTGGCGGCGTCCTTCCATCGCTTCGACCGCGTTCGTGATCAGATTGTTGACGACTTGCTTGAGGCGGTCGCGCTCGGCAACCAACACGCACGACACCGTGTCGATGTCTTCGATGAACTCGATTCCCTGCGATTCGATCTCCGGACGGCGCAGCTCCACGACCTCGTGGAGCAGGGTGCGGGCCTCACACTGGACCGGCTCGAGCCTGCGCGCTCTCGCCAAGTTCAGGAAGTCGTCGACCAGGAGCGACAGCCTTCGGAGCTCCCCCTTGACGACGTTGGTTCGCCTCTCGATCTTTTGGCGGATCGTGACGTCTTCAATTCGGGCGGCCGTGCGCCGAAGGACGTCGAGCTGCAGCGTGGCAGCGTTGAGCGGATTCCTCACTTCGTGAGCCAGGCCGGCGGTGAGTCTGCCCATCACCGCAAGCGACTCCATTTCAGCGGTCTTCTTGAGCACGTAATCTTCGCGATAGGTCTCGAGCATGATCGCGAGCTCGATGTCGCAAATCTGATCGATCGCGCGGTGGTCCTCAAGCCCCCCGAAGCCATCGTCCGAAAGTTGCGACAAGGCGTGATGAAGCCCCACACGAACTAGATTCATCCCCGAGAGCATGTAGCGCTGCTCGAGGCCGACCTTCACGTGGACCCGACCGATCCTCGCTCGCTTCTCGAAGTAGATTTCGTCGTACGAACCGTTGAACAGCTCCTCGATCCACTCCGTCAGAGTGCCCCTGAGCCGCTCGACCTGGGCCTCACTCTTCAACACCGCGCGAGCCCCCGGGTCATCGAGAATGGCCTGATAGAAGCGGTCCACGATGCGACGGTGATACGGCTGGATCCGAGGGCCCATCGCTTGCAGGCGACGGGCGGACTCGGCGTCAAACTGCACATATTCCTTGAGCGAGGGGAGCAAGCTGGCATCGGCCATGACGCTTGGCTAGAAACTTAGGCCCTTGGTGTCAAGTGCTAGTGCGTCACGACCCACTAAAAGGCGGAAAGTGCAGGGAGACGGACCATGCTGACCGGACATGGGGCGTCCTTTGCGAACCTGTTGATTTCATCTGGTGCTAGCTGGTCCGCGCCGGCCATCGGCTGAAGACCGACCAGGATCAGGTCCACCCCGGAGCGCTGCGCGCTCTGCAGCACGTACTCCGGCCAGCCTCCTTCCTCGTAGAGCTCAGCCCGACAGCGAACGCCGCGATCCGCGCACCACTGGCGCTGCCGCTCGAGCAGCTGCCCCTCTTGCCGAAGCCTCGCTTCGACGCGGTCGCGCCAGTTCTCGCGCTTGGCGGGCCGGGTCGGCGGCAAATCGGAGAGACGGCTTCCGCCACCACCCCCATAGGTGGATACCAGGATCACCTCCCCGTCCGTCGGAGCGGCAATGAGGGCAGCAAACCCCACGAGCTTGTAGCTCGCAGAAGTTAGATCTGTAACGGCAAGAATCGTAGACGCCATAGTGTTCATTGAAGCTGAGCGATCTCTCAGCAAGGGACGTGCCACATCGAGAAAGCCCGCAAACGGCGTGTTGACGCGTCGCGGCCTTCGGAAATGCTTGCGGGCGAGACCGAAACTGCGCAGTTTTTGCGCCCTGGGCTACGCCTCGGCGAGCTTCAGTGCCGCATCAAGCCCGCCACGCTTGCCGATCAGCATTCGGAGCTGAATGAGCTTCGGTGCCTGATTGAAGGCGACGGCGCCGACGAGGCGGCCGGCGCGGCCGTAAAGCGCGATGAACTTCTCGCTTGCGGGCGTGCCGCCCGCAAGAATCAGCTCATCGGTCGGCTTGGGCCGGCCAACCCCCTGAATCTTGATGTCGAACTGGTCGGACCAGAACATCGGAACCGACTCGAAAGGCTTCGCTTCGCCAGGTGCCGCGAGCAAGCTGGAAACCGCGTGGCGCGCCTGCTCGACGGCGTTGGTCCAGTGCTCAACCCGCATGCGCTCTTCGAAGAGCGGGTTGTACCAACTCGCCACGTCACCAGCCGCAACGATGCCGGGCACGCTCGAAGCCAGCGTTTCATCGCAACGAACCCCATCTTCGAGCTCGACGCCGGAGCCTACAAGCCACGACACCGATGGGGACACTCCAATGCCCACCACGACGAGGTCGCACTCGACCTTGGTGCCGTCGTCGAGCAATACGCTTTCAACGCGATCGCTCCCGCCAAAGCCTTGTACGCGCCGTCCGCAATGAACGCGAACGCCACGGCGTTCGTGCACTTCCCGGAGAACGCCTCCCAGGCGAGTGCCAAGGCTTTGCGCAAGCGGGGTTTCCAAGGCCTCTATCATCGTGACGTCGAGTCCCAACTGCCGTGCAGACGCCGCAACCTCAGCGCCAATGAAGCCCGCACCGATGACGGCGACCCGAGGCTTGGCGACAAGCGCGGCGCGTATCGCCAGAGAGTCGTCGAGCGTGCGCAGCGTATGGATGCCGTCGATCCGTGGTTGATTGGGAAGCTCACGCACGTGACCCCCCGTTGCAATGACCAACCCGTCGAAGGAGACCGCATCCCCGCCCTCGAGCCCCACTTCGCGCGCGTCGGTGTCGAGTGACACGGCGTGTTGGCCGAGCAGGAGCTCGACGTCCAAGTCGTCGTAACTCTTTCGGCGCAGCGCAAGTCGCTCTTGCTCCCACTCGCCACGTAGCACTTCCTTGGAGAGCGGCGGCCTGTCGTAGGGAAGGTGCGCCTCGTCACCGATCAACACGAGCTGCCCCTCAAACTTGGCACGCCTGATGAACTCCACGGCACGCAGCCCCGCGAGCGACGCGCCCACGACCGCCACCCGATTCATCTCGGTCATCGATTGAAGGGGTCGTTCTTCTGATTGCTGATGGCAACGGCTTGCGTAACGAGCGTCTTGAGGTCCTTGGCCGCCCCCCGAAGCACCTGAAGAAGCCCAGCAACGAGCTCGGCGTGATCCTGAGGCACCCCCTCGAGATACGAGGCGGGTCGCGGCGCGGGAGCCGGCGCTGGCACTGGCGCTGGCACTGGCGCTGGCACTGGCACTGGCGCTGACACTGGCGCTGACACTGGCGCTGACACTGGCGCTGACGCTGGCACTGACGCTGGCACTGTCACAGACGCTGACACCGCCGCTGCCTTCTTTGCCCGGGGTTTGGCCGGCTTCGTGGGCCTGCTCGACTTCCCGGGGGCCTTGGTCGTTCGCTTCTTCGCCGGCGCCCTACTCGCCCGCTTCTTCGCAGGGGCCTTGCTCACGCGCTTCTTCTTGGCCGTCTTCGCGGTCGCTTTGCTCGCACGCTTCTTCTTGGCCGTCTTCGGCCCGGTCTTCTTCGCGGGCGTTCGCTTGTTCGCCATGGCGCCTCCCAGTCCGGGCACCTTATCGGAAACGTTGCGGAGGGCAAGCTCGCGTGGCGCGCCTAGTGCTCGACGACGTAGACGAACTCGAGTTGCTCGGGTCGCGCGGGGGGTTTGGTCGCTGCGGGGATTAGGCCGACCTCTTGATAGCCGACCGCTTCAAGCACGCTGACCATGAGCGAATTGCGCGTAGGCACCTTCGCGAACACGTACTGAAGAGGCGTGCGAACCGCGTGACGAATCGCGTGTGTCGCCAACATGCGCCCGAGCCCGGAACTTTGCTGGCCCAGGCAAGTCGTAGCCTCGGCCCTCAGACGACGATTCGCAGGATCGGGGCTGGCCGACGAGAGCATCTCCCACCCAACCATGGAGCCGTGGCCGTTCTCTGCGACCCAGAACTGAAACACATCGTCTTGCGCCCTGAGCGCTCTATCGAAGAACTTGCTCAGCCGAATCTCGCTGGGAAGCCGACCATCCCAGTACTCTGCGTGCGACTCACAAACCCGCAGCACGGCGGCAAGGTCGGAAACACCTCCCTGGCGGATCAGAAGCCGGCTTGCCGGCGGTATCGTGGACGTACAAAGCACCGGATCGTCTGGTATATCCCGCGGGCGCCCAATTAGGCAATCCCCTCAATCGGGACCCGCAAAACAGGGGGGACCCGTCTACTGAACCGACGGGCAAGTGATCGCGTTCGACGTCGCCTCATTGTTGTCGTCGTTGCACTCGTGGTACCGCTCCGCGCCCATCCCATCGTCGTCGACCGTCGCCGAGACCACGATCCCGCTCACATGAGGCCCTGCAGGAACCTCGAATACGACCTCGAGCTGCTCCGATTGCATGGGGAGCAACCAATCTTGGGTAGCCACGGAGCCGAGGTCGAAGACCCGACCGTCGTCCGTGGTGACGGCGATGTGGGTGAGGATGCCCGGCGGGACGCTGAGCGAGCCATCGTTGCCGACCACGACCGCCAACGTAAACTGGCTCTCGTCGCAATCGAGTGTGGAAATCTCGCGCACGACGAAGTCCGGCGCATCAAACAGCCCGCCCGGTTGGACGTTCTGTCTGAAGTTGTTGAGCCGCGAGCGGGTCCAGTTGGGCTCTGGCACGCGCGGAATCTGACCGTCCTCCGTCACGTTGGTCACACTGTAGGTGTGCTGATTCCAAATGCGACGCGTGCGCACCCAGTTGTTGTTGGCGTCTTCCCAGATCTCGATCCCGCCGCGAGCTGAATCACGGTTCGGCTGTGGAATGACGATCTCGGCTTTCCCATCGTTGTCGACGTCCACGACGATGGGCATCTCCAGGCGCGTGTCGCTGCTGTGCGAGTCGTCTTCGTAGAGGATCGTGCCATCCGAGCCGTTGAAGATCCGGAACGTCGTTTCGTCCGCATACACGACTTCCGCTGAGCCATCGCCATCGAAGTCGAACACGCTCGACCCAGTTGCACGGCTCGAACAGTCGTCGTTCTCGACCATCCAGCGCACCCACTCACGCTCGCACCCCTCAGGAAGCGGGTTGCCGGTGCACTGAAAGTCGAAAACCACGTAGGCGGTCGAGCTCGCGGTGCCGACCTCCGCAAAGCCATCCCCATCGAAGTCCGCCACGGTGGGCGGCCCACCCTCGTTGGCGCCCGCGGTATGGACCACGACCGGAGACCCTTCGCTCAGGATTGGGTTCCCGAACTCGTCGTAGGCGAAGAGGTCCAATGCCCCTTGGCAAAGGATCCGCTCCGGCGGCAGCAAATCCCCGTCCTCGTCATACAGCGGAGCGGACGGCACGTACCCAGCCGGCGAGTAGGTTGGCGCGGCGACATTCGCGGAAGCGCCGGGAATCCGAATCGGCAGCGGGATCCCGGGAACCGGGGAGCCGTCGTGGTTCAGGATGAACAACTCACCGAGACGAATGATCACGACTTCACCGTCATCGTCGTCGTCGAAATCGCCCACCGCACTGTAACCGTCGCAGTCGAGCGAACCGCCGCAGCTGGAGTTGGCGGTCGTGTACGCATACGTCCAACGCTCGCTGCCATCGAAGTTGTAGACCGTGTTTCCAGCGATCACTTCTTGCAGCCCGTCGCGGTCGAGGTCCGCCACCGTCGACACGGGGCCCAGGAATGCGTTGTTGCCGATCCCGAGGTTCGCACCGGTCAGGGCTTCTAGATCACGGCCGTCCCAAGCAAGCGCGTCAAGCGGTAGATCGGCGTCCCCGGGCCCCTTGCCCGTGAGACCATCGAGCACGACGTTGCCAATGATGACTTCCGGTCTGCCGTCCGCGTTCAAATCGGCAAGCGATGGCTGGGCGCCGCCGCGCGTTTGCTGCTTGCCAGGGAGGTTGTCGTTCTGCCACATGACCTCCCAGGCCGAGCCGTCGGCGGCTGTGCGCCGCCATGCAATCGTGCCGCCGCTCTTGAAGGTCGCCACGATCTCCGGCACCCGCTCGCCAGTCATGTGCTCGGGGTGAAGGTTGCCGAGCGCGATGCCGCTGGAGTTCCCAATCCAATCATCTGACGTAAGGCCCTTGAGCGTGGCATGCGTGGCCATCGTGCCGTCGCTCTCGCAGCCACCCGAGACGATGCGTACGACACCTCGCCGCGTACAGCATCCGTCCACGCCATAGTCGAAGCTCACGAACACGATGTCGGGCGTATCGAGCATGTCGGTGACGCCGTCGCCGTTGTCGTCGGTGAGGTTGGCGACGGCAGGCGTCATCACGACCTCGCTCATGCCGGCGATTTCAACTTCCTCTGCGGTAGCTCCCGGCTGCGCCTCCGGAGGTGTCCAGCGGCATCCGATGGTCGGCTCAAACTCGCCCACAGGAGGTCTGAACTCGCATGCGTCGACGGCGTCTCGCGGGATGCACACCCCAAGGCTCGGTTCGCACAGCTCGTCGATTTCACAATCTTCGCCAAGCGCGCATTCGTCGAGGAGGGGGACACAGTCGCCGCCAATGCATGCCTCGCCGCTCGCGCAGCAGAGCTCGTCGTCTCCTCCGCAAAGCTGCGACGGAATGTCGCACTGGGCCACGCACGACCCCTCGAAGCACATCTCGGCGCTGCCGCAGCAGACCCCGTTGCACTCGACGTCGCTTCCGCAGTCGGGGACACAGCTTCCCTCTTGGCACACCGAACCAGCTCCGGGACCACGAGCAGCGCTGGCCGGAGGGGCTTCCCCACAACCGGCCGCGACGATCCACAGTAAGACCAGCCAACACATTGACCGCATGATTTAAAATATAAGTGTAATATTCCACTATTGCCAGACCTGTTGGGCCGCTTGCCTTTGGTTCCCGTGTCAGTAGAACGTGTTTCACTCGAGGGCCGCTCGGTCCCGCAGCAACAGGAGCGCATGGATGGCCATCGTCGAATCACTTTCCCCAACGTCCGAAGGGCGCCGCCGGCTCGGGCTCCGCAGCCCGGCGACCCGTGACTCGGTCGGTGAGATCGTCGTCAACAGCCAAGCCGATGTGGAGCTTGCGGTTGCCAAGGCGCGCGATGCGCAAGAGGAGTGGGCACGCGTCCCGGTGGCGGAACGTGCTCGCATCGTCCGCGGTGCCATCGACATCCTCGTCGAGAAGCGCGGAGAGGTGGTGAAGACGCTCATCGAGGAGACGGGTAAGACGCATCTCGAGTCGCTAATCCTGGAGGTGCTTCCGAGCTGCGACTACATCAACTTCTGGTCAGGCCGCGCGGTCAAGGAGCTCTCCGACGAAAAGCGAAAGCTTCACGGTTATCTTCGCCCATACAAGAAGCTGATGATCCATTACCGTCCGCTCGGCGTGGTCGGCATCATCACGCCATGGAACGGTCCCTTCTCTTTGGCAATGAACCCCACCGTGCAAGCCATTCTCGCTGGCAACGCGGTGATCTTGAAGCCGTCGGAAGTGTCGCCTCGCTCGAGCGAGTGGGCGGCACGACTGCTGAAGGAAGCCGGCGTGCCGGAAGACCTCGTGCAGGTGTTGCATGGCGACGGTGAAACTGGCGCGGCGCTCGTCAAAGGCGGCGTGCAGAAGATCTCGTTCACCGGAAGCGTGGGAACCGGCAAGAAGATCGCGGCCGCGTGCGCGGAGCAGCTCATTCCGTGCACATTGGAGCTGGGCGGAAAAGACGCGATGATCGTGTGCGAAGACGCCGACATCGAGCGCGCGGCGGGCGGCGCAGTCTTCAACTCGATGCTGAATTCCGGCCATGTTTGCATGGGCGTGGAGCGCGTTTATGTGATGGAAAGCGTCGCCGACGAGTTCGAGGAACGCGTCAAGGGCATCGTCAGCGGGCTCCGATACGGCGTGGGTGAGGATGTCGACCTGGGCTCGGTGTTCTGGGACCGACAGATGTCGATCATCGAACGCCACGTCGAGGACGCGAGGGCCAAGGGCGCGGAAATCGTCGTCGGCGGAGAATCCGACACGACCAACGGTCTTTTCTACAAGCCCACCTTCGTTCGCAACCTCGACCACACGATGGATCTCATGCGAGAAGAGACGTTCGGCCCGATCGTGTCGGTCATGCGCGTCGCCGATGAGGAAGAGGCGATTCGTCTTGCCAATGACTCCGTGTACGGATTGAGCGGCAGCGTCTGGACGAAGAACATCGAGAAAGGAATCGAGATCGCAAAGCGGCTCGAAACCGGCTCGGTCGTGATCAACGACGCATCGATGGCATACGGCGCACCCGAGGCCCCCTTCGGCGGCATGAAGGAAAGCGGTGTCGGGCAGGTCAACGGTCTCGGTGGCCTCCGCGGATACACGCACCAGCAACCGATCTTCATCGACCGATGGGGCGCGAAGAAAGAGCGTGTATGGTACCCGCATACACCGGAAGCCCTCAAGGAAATCGACGGGATGATCAAGTTCATCTACGGAAGCGCGCTCAAGAAGCTCGGCTTCTTTTCGTAGCCCTCGAACAGAAGCAGCCGCGCAAGCGCCGCGCTACCTGTCGCTGGCAGAAACACTTGCGGAGTAGTCGCGCGTTTCCACCGCGTCCGCGTAAGGGAGCGGCTCGATCGCCCGGCCGCGATGCCGGGCCCACGCTCGTGTGAACACGGCGCCCATCAGAAAGATCTGCGTGGTGTAGTAAATCCACAGGAGCAGCACGATCAACGACCCGGCGGCGCCGTAGATCGACGCCGGGCTCGCGTAGCCGAGGTAGAGGCCGATCAAGAATGAGCCGCCGAGGACGAATAAGCAGGTCACGGCCGACCCGACCCAGACGTCCCGCCATGCGATAGTGGCGTCAGGGAGCCAGCGGTAGACGAGGGCGATCAACGGCGCCAAGACGGCAAACGCGCTCCCAAACTCCGCTATCGTCAACATGTAGCCGCTATCACCAAGGAGATGGGCCGCGGCCGCGGCGCCCGAGTGAATCAACACCAAGGCGATCAGCGAGCTACCAAAAATCAGCACGATGGCAAACGCGAGCAGCCTCCGCTCCGCCAGGTGAAGCCTCTCGGAGCGGCTCGCGTGAACGAGAAGCTTAGGCCGGATGCCCCACATCTGGTTGAGCGCGCGCCGCAGCATCGAGAACAGGCGCGTGGAGATGTACAGCATGAAGACGGCGCCGAGGAACGGCGCTGCCCAGCTCGTCGCTTGTTCGCCCAGCTGCACGATCGCTTCGACCAGAAACGTCGCCATGTCAGAGCCGAGAAACACCCCGAGTTGCACGACGAGCTCCTCCCGGGCCTCCGCTTCCGGCATGACCAACGACGCAATGAGGAGCGCAACAACGCCTAGCGGCGCGATCGCCAGGGACGCATAAAAGGCGATTGCCCCCGACAGCAATCGCCCGTCGTGCGACACGAAATAGCGCCAAGTCTCAATGAGAAGCGAGACCATCTGTGCTTAGTAGCGGTAGTAGCTCGGCTTGAACGGCCCCTCGACTGGGATTCCGAGGTATTCGGCCTGAGCCGGTGTCAGTTTGCTGAGCTTGACGCCGAGCTGGCCGAGGTGGAGCTGCGCAACCTTCTCGTCGAGCTCCTTCGACAACACGTAGACCTTGCCCACTTCGTAGCGCTCGCGTTCCATCCACAGCGACAGCTGCGCAAGCACCTGGTTGCTGAACGAGTTGCTCATCACGAAGCTCGGGTGGCCGGTGGCGCATCCGAGATTCACGAGACGCCCGCGCGCGAGCACGATGATGCGCTTGCCGTCGGGGAAAATGAAGTGATCGACCTGGGGTTTGATCTCCTCTTCGGTCACGCCGTTGGACGGATCGGTGAGCCACGCCACCTGAATCTCGGAATCGAAGTGCCCAATGTTGCAAACGATGGCTTGGTTCTTCATCTGCTTCATGTGGTCGCCGGTGATGACATCACAACAACCAGTGGTCGTGACGAAGATGTCGGCGATCGGGGCCGCCTCTTCCATCGTGACGACCTGGTATCCCTCCATGGACGCCTGAAGCGCGCAGATCGGGTCGATCTCCGTCACGAGCACGCGGGCGCCCGCGCGGGCCATCGCCTGCACACAGCCCTTGCCTACGTCACCGTAGCCGGCCACGGTGACCACCTTGCCAGCAATCATCACGTCGGTCGCCCGCTTGATGCCATCGACGAGCGATTCCCGGCAACCGTAGAGGTTGTCAAACTTCGACTTGGTCACCGAATCGTTCACGTTGATGGCGGCGCACTTGAGCGACCCGTCGCGCTCCATGTCATAGAGCCGATGCACGCCGGTGGTCGTCTCCTCGGACAAGCCGAGGATGGGATCGGATCCGCCGAACATCTCGGCGTACTTCTGATGCACGATCGCAGTGAGGTCACCACCGTCGTCGAGCAGAAGGTTCGGAGCCTTTCCGCCCTCGAACGCGCCAAGCTGTTGGTGAATGCACCAGTCGTACTCTTCGTCGGTCTCGCCCTTCCAGGCGTAGACGGGGAGGTCGGTGGCCGCGATGGCTGCAGCCGCATGGTCCTGCGTCGAGAAGATATTGCAACTGGTCCACGTGACCTCGGCGCCAAGCTCGGTGAGCGTCTCGATGAGGACCGCCGTTTGGATGGTCATGTGAAGGCAGCCTGCAATGCGGGCGCCTGCAAGGGGCTTCTGAGCGCCATACTCTTTGCGAAGCGCCATCAGACCCGGCATTTCGTGCTCGGCGATCGCGATCTCCTTCCGGCCCCAGTCGGCAAGTGAAAGGTCGGCAACTTTGTATTTCAGATCTGGATTTGGGCTCATGATGGTCTTACTCCTCTTTCGTTCCGCGTTCCGCGTTGCGCTGCGAGCACCTGCCACTTCAAATGGGCATCGGGCCCAGGCCCGTAACGCGCTGCGGGAATGACAAAAACTTCGGGGTTGATCAACCCGGCTGACTTGGCGAAATCAAAGAGCTCGTCGCGCTCGAATCCAAGCCAAAGGTCGGCCTGCCGTTCGCGCATGAGCTCGTCGTCGTGGGAGCAGTAGTCGATGACCACGACTTGACCGCCTGGCCGCACGAGCGAGGCCAGGAGCGATATCAACTGCTGGGGTCGCGGGGCATGGTGGAGCAACCGCACGGCAAACACGGCGTCGGCACCGCCGAGGTCACGAACGCGCGCCACGATGGCAGCGTCGTCGTAGCCCGCCTGGACGAGCTCAACGTGATCGTACCCGTGGCTCGAGAGCCTGCGCTCGGCCGCCTTGAGCTGCTCCTCGGAACGGTCGACCGCGATCACTCGCTCGAACAACGGCGCCAACAGCTCGACCAACGCGCCATCGCCGGTGCCTAGGTCGACGGCGAGGGCGCGCCTCGGCAACAGAGTGCGGAGTGCGGTGAGATAGGCGGACCACTCGGCGACGGGCGGCGGAGAGGCGTCATCGGAGGGCTGCTCGAAGAAGGCGCGCGCATCGTCGTCGCGCGCTTTGATCACGTGGGCGACCCGGCCGAGGCTGCCATCTTCAGCGCAGAGCGCCCGCCCGGAGCGAATCGCGTCCGCGAGCAAGGGATCCCCATTCACATCAGGCGACAGGCGGGCGAAGGCGCGCGTACCTTGGCGGCGCACCGCCACCAAGCCGGCTTCCCGCAGCAGCTTCAGATGCTTGGACACGTTCGGCTGCGCTTCGCCCGTCAGCTCCGAGAGCTCGCCGATCGAGAGCTCATCCTCGGAGGCCAGGCCGAGCAAACGGAGGCGCCGCGGCTCCCCAAGCAGGCGGTAGAGCTCCCAACGATGGGATTCTGCGACAGCCAGCGGCATGCGTTTTCGTATATTCCCTCATTCGCATAGATGCAAACAGAGCAGGGAAGATTTCTCCAACTGTCTGCAATCACGTTGTTTTTTCTCGCAATGCACGCTGGTAGTAGGACTCGGCAAACGCTCCGCCGCGCTCGCGTGCCGCCTCGAGGAGGGGAACGGCATCATCGGGCTTGCCCAGCTCCACCAGGACAGCGCCTTCGAGGGCGGGATCGGCCGCACGGTCACCGGACATCGATGTCAACGCTTGGTGGGCTTCACTCGGCTCTCCGCTGATGAGTCGCCCCCAAGCCAAGAGGTGGAAGGCTTCGTCGAGCTCCGAGGTTGCATCGGCCTTGGCCACGAGCTCCGAGGCGGCGCGGACCACCGCCTGACCGTCGCCGCGCTCCAAGGCTTGGAACGCCTGCTGGGCGAGGCTTTCGGGCGGCCCACTTTCCGGCGCCTGCGACGAAGTGCCACGCTTCCGCTCGGCCCGAAAGGCTTGGTAGGTGCTGAAGGCGAGCAAGAACAGCAGAATCGTCGCGGGATACTGTTTGAAGTTCACGGTCACGGCGAGCAGCAACCCGATGACGGCGAAGGAGACGTAGCACGCCAGCAGTCGCCCACGCGACGGAGCAAGCAGCTCCATGAGCGAGGCCACGATGTTGCCACCATCGAGCGGCAGAACGGGCAGAAGGTTCAGGAGACCCCATCCGAGATTGACGAAGATAAGCGAGCGAAAGGCAAAGCGCGCAAGCGAGGGATCGGGCACGCGCAGCACGTCCATCAAGACCAAAGTCAGTGACCCGATGAAGATCCCGACCGCAGGGCCAGCAGCGCTCACGACGAGGCTGCGCGCGGGGCTCATCGGATCGCGTTGCTCCCACCACGTCAGCCCGCCAAGCGCGATGAGCTCGATGCGCGGCTGCCTTCCGAACGCGCGCCCGACCAAGGCGTGGCCGAGCTCGTGCATCAGGACTCCCTGGAACACCACCACGACCCAGATCACCAGGCCGGGCCAGCCCTCTTCGCTGTTCAGCGTCCAAAGCCACAGCGCCATCAGCCAGAACCAAAAATGTATGCGAACGGGGATTCGGAACAGGCGGAACTCGATGCTCATCGGGGGGACTATGGGTCGCGGTCCGGCTGGCGACCAGTGGTTGCCGTCAGCGGGGCCGTGATTGCTCGGCGATCCGCTTCTTCGTCGCGGCCCAGCCGCAGATCTCGCACTGGCTCAAGTCGTGGCCACGTGCAGGGCAGTGCTCACGCCCGAAGTAGATGATCTGCAGGTGCCGACGAATCCAGGTGTCCTCTCGGAACACCTTCTTGAGATCGGCCTCGGTCTTGACGACGTTCTTGCCATCGGAGAGGCCCCAGCGCGCGGCAAGACGGTGGATATGCGTGTCGACCGGGAACGCGGGTCGATCGAAGGCCTGACACATCACTACCGACGCGGTCTTGTGCCCTACCCCAGGAAGCGCCTCGAGCGCATCGATGTCGTCGGGCACATCCCCTCCATGCCTTGCTATGAGCAGCTCGGCCATGGCCTTGAGGTTCTTGGCCTTCGTCGGAGCGAGTCCGACGGTGCGAATGAAACGGAGGATCCGATCGACCGGCAGTGCTGCCATCGATTCGGGATTGGAAGCTTCGGCGAACAACGCCGGCGTCACCTCATTGACCTTCTTGTCGGTGGTCTGCGCGCTCAGCATCACCGACACGAGGAGCGTGTACGGATCCTGATGATCGAGCGGAATCGGCGGCTCCGGGTAGAGCTCATCGAGGATCTCGCCGATGCGGTCGGCTTTGTCCCGGCGATTCATGGGCTGAGGGCTACAGCTCTTTCGCGTTCGGGTTGATCGTGTACTTGAAACCGATGTTCGCTTCGCCGAGGACGTGCCCTTCCATGGCGGAAAGCACATCCGGTCCAGTGAATTTGCCTTCTACTGGCACGCCGTCGATGTCGAGCGCATACGCGATGAAGTCGTACCGATGAACGATGGCGTCATTGAACGGAGGACACGGCCCGTCGTAGCCGTAGTAGTCGCCAGCCATGTCGGGGTCCCCGCCGAACCATCCGGTGTAGTCGTTGATGCCGGAACGAGTGCCCATGGGACTTGCTGGCCCGTCCTTGCCGTGCGGTGTGGGTCCGTCACTGAACGTGCCCTCCGTGATGGTGGCGTCGGGCGCCACGTCGACAAGAACCCAATGTGCGAAATCGGCACGAGGCAGATCGGCTGGGACCAGTCGCCCTTCCTGATTGACGTCGTCGGGTTTGGTGGGCGCGCTCCTGTCGTAGCAGAGGATCGCGAGCGACTTGGTCCCTTCGGGGAGGTCTGACCAGGCCAAGTGCGGGTTCCTGTTCTCGGTGAGATCGATCTTGCCCTCAGCATTTCTCTTGCCGAGCGCATACCGACTCGAAATGTAATCACCGTCGTTGAAGCTGTCGCTGCGGAGCTGCATGGGGAGGAAGATCAGCACCGACCACCTTGCCTGTCAATGGAACGGGAGCCGCAGCGGGACCGAGTGGACTCCCGAGGCTCTCGGGGGTAGAGATCGTACGCTTCAGTGATCCTCTTCGAACCCAAATACGATATCGGGCAGCCCGTCCATCACAAGCTCTTCGACTACCGTGGCGTCGTCGTCGATGTGGACGCGGTGTTCTCGCTGAGTGAGCAGTGGTACGAACAGGTGGCCGCGAGTCGGCCCCCAAAAGATACGCCGTGGTACCGGGTATTGGTGGGCGGCTCCCTCCACGAAACGTACGTCGCAGAACGAAATCTCGAAGAGGACGCGCTCGGGTCGCCGATCGAACACCCACTGCTCGGCGAGTTCTTCGATGCCTTCGAGAGCGGCCACTATGTGCGTCTCCGCGCCCTGAACTAGCGCTGAATCGACGGGTGCACACGCCCCGATTGACCCCCGCGTTGCTGGCGTGAGACCCTGAGGTCATGGCGGTGTCGGATCACGTCGACCTTCCGCGATTCATGGAAGGCGTGAAGCGTCGCAATCCGGGTGAGTTCGAGTTCCATCAAGCGGTGTACGAGGTCGCCGTCAACGTCTTCGACTTCATCGCCGACAAAGAAGTCTATCACCAGAACCAAATCCTGCGGCGCATTGCGGAGCCGGATCGCGTGGTGAGCTTTCGAGTTTGTTGGCAGGACGACAAGGGCGACATCCGGGTGCACCGTGGCTGGCGTGTTCAGAACAACAACGCGATCGGCCCCTACAAAGGCGGGCTGCGGTTCCACCCAAGCGTCAATCAGAGCATCCTCAAGTTTCTCGCATTCGAGCAGACGTTCAAAAACAGCCTCACCGGGCTACCGATGGGCGGCGGCAAGGGTGGCTCGAACTTCAATCCGAAGGGTAAATCCGACCACGAGGTGATGCGTTTCTGCCAGTCGTTCATGAACGAGCTCTACCGGCACGTTGGCGAGGACGTGGACGTGCCTGCGGGCGATATCGGCGTGGGCGGACGGGAGATCGGATATCTCTTCGGACAGTACAAGCGCCTCACGAACCGGTTCGTCGGAGTGCTCACCGGCAAAGGCATGGAGTATGGCGGCAGTCCGATCCGCACCGAGGCTACAGGCTACGGAACGGTGTACTTCATGGAGTCCATGCTGAACCGACTCGACGACTCAGTCGACGGCAAGACCTGCCTCGTGTCCGGCTCGGGCAACGTGGCTCAACATGCCGTTGAGAAGATCAACCACTTGGGCGGCAAGGCCGTGACACTTTCCGACTCCGGTGGCTTCGTCTACGACCCGGAGGGCATCGACGCGAACAAGCTGAGGTTCATCAAAAACCTCAAGACTGGAAGGCGCGGGCGACTAAGCGAGTACGCGAAGGAATTTGGGGTCGACCATTACGAAGGGCGTCCCTGGGGGGTCGCAGCCGATCTCGCTTTCCCGTGTGCCACGCAGAACGAGCTGTCGACGGCCGAGGCGAAGACGCTGATCGCAAACGGCCTGAAGGGTGTGTCCGAGGGGGCGAACATGCCCACCGAGCAACGGGGTATTCACGCATTCACGAATGCAAAGGTGCTCTTCGCCCCCAGCAAGGCGGCCAACGCGGGTGGCGTTGCGGTGTCGGGTCTCGAGATGAGTCAGAACTCTGCACGCATCACCTGGAAAGAAGACGACCTTCAGCAATTGCTGCGAGACATCATGACCGGCATCCACGACCGATGCGTCGAGCACGGCAGAAGCTCAAACGACGACTACGTCGACTACGTCAAGGGCGCAAACATCGCGGCGTTCATCAAAGTCGCCGATGCGATGTTGGCCTACGGGGTCGTATAGGCTCTCGACGTCGTCAACTTGCGTAGCTCAGCATTTCGATTCGTTGAACGACGTCGGGGCGCCTCATGAGGAGGCCGCTGAAGTTCGAAGCAGACATGCGCAATACGAGCACGTCGGTCGCTGCCTCGACTGTGAACCGCGGCAGTTGGCCAGTGAGCATCGAGTCCCGACCAATGGCACGCCCGAGCTCCATACTACCAAGGCGTCTGCCGTCGGCCCTTCTAGCGACGATGCGACCGTGGAGCGGAAGGTACATGCCGTCGGCGCGCTTGCCAGCTTCCACGAGCTTGGTGCCGGCGAAAGCACGGCGCACCTCGAACAGGCTGGCGATCGCCTTTCGCGTGCTTTCGTCGAATGCCGTGAAGAACGGATTCGTGCGAAGTAGGGTGGCGATGAGACGGCGGCTCAAGATCTCGAGGAGCACGTCTCCAAAGGGCGAATGTTGCTGAACCAGCCGGTCGAGAAGCAGCTTGCTTATTCGAAGCGCACGCACTCGGCCGCACGCGATCACATCCTCGCCGTAGCTCACTTTGGACAGCAGGCACGAGACACCGGCCACATCTCCTTCACCGAGAAGCAGGCTTCGCCGATCGCTCCCGCGTCGTTCGACGACGTTGCCTTCGACCAGCACGTACAGCGCCTCTGCGCTGGTGCCCTCGGTTACCAAGCGCTGTCCGTCTTCGATGTCCACCAGCGTAGACTCGCGCACCAGGCACTCTAGAATGTGCCGCGGCACCTCGGCGAAGAGGGGCATCGAGGGAAGCTGCGCGAGCGTCGTCACGCTTGGACGCTGACTGATGCGGGGTTCCGGCGGTGACGGCCTCTCGAGAAGCTCGACACTGGTGAGGTCGAGCGTGAGATCCTCGGCGTTCTCGGTCTTCGTGAAGCGGGTCTCGCCAACCGGTGCGCTCCGATCGGCGATCAGAGGGAGTGCGTCCGTGATCAGGCTCTGCGTCTCCGTCGTCGGCCCCTCGGAGTCCGGCGCGAGCGGCTCGTCAGCGGTCACGATAACCCTGCGGTTCTCTCGGTGGAGCCTGCGCGCCGCGACCGGATCGACCCGCTCGAGCACGTCGCCCTTGCTTGGGTCGATGGCCAAGATCACTTTGGCCATGGCGGCCGCCCGGGCCACGAAACCCTTCGCCGCGTAGAGATCGACCGCACGCTCGTAGGCGAGCGTAGCGTCGGCCTTGCGTCCCATCCGCTGCAACAGATCGCCCTTTCGGTGCGACCATCGTGGCTCCTCGGCTTGTTGCTTCTCGATGAGCTCGTAGATATCGAGCGCCTCGTGGAGCTTCTCGGCTTTGAGCGCCTTGCTGAGCTGGGCACGAAGATTGGTCGTTTTGCTGGGGCGCCTAAACACGCCTAACCCTAACGGATTAATTTGCGATCCCCAAATCGGGCCGGATCCGCTGCTATTTGTAGGTGCAGAGGTACGCGGTATCCACTGCGACCTGCAGCTGGAACTTCTGGTTCGCCTCCACCTCGAAGCTCGATCCGGCGTCGAGCACGCTCATCCGCCGTAGAAAACCTTTTCGCCGAGGTCCTTGAGCCACAGCGTAGCGTCGTCCGCGCGGCCTTCGGGCTGCTTCGCCACGCCCGCGTTGACCACCTCGCCGACAAAGAGCGAGTGGTCGCCCTTTTCGATGGTGTCGACGAGCTTGCACTCGACGAATGCAGGCGCGTTGTCGAGGATCGGCGCGCCGGTCGTTCCGGTGTGGCAGGGCTCGCCGCCAAGGGTGTCGCCATCGCGCTCAACCGGCTTGAAGAACGCATACGCCTGCCCTTGCTGCCCCTTGCCAAGCACGTTGAGTGCAAACGCCCCGGTCGATTTGATCAACGCATGGGCGCCCGACTCGACCTTCACACCCACCGCAACGAGAGGCGGCTCGAACGCCGTCTGCGTCACCCAGTTCACCGTCGCCGCGGCAACGTTGCCCTCAGCATCTTCAGCCGTGAGGACGTAGAGGCCATACGGAATCATCCG
>PVMK01115532.1_pt1 | contig 41523 bp, 39 predicted proteins | sample 1853481 | NCBI WGS metagenome assembly PVMK01 (sample SAMN08533507, study PRJNA380276) | Marine sediment metagenome, whole genome shotgun sequencing project.
TTGCGCTACCGGGATGACCGGGAAGCACTGGTATTTAAATCAGAAACCGGCCAGAGCAGTTCCCTGAGCTATCGGCAGTTATACCTCCAAGTAGCGCATGTTGCGTCCGCCCTGCGGGCACTTGGCATCGAACCGGGTGACCGTGTCGCTGCATACATGCCCAATTTACCAGAAACCGTTATCACCATGCTGGCCACCACCAGTATCGGCGCTATCTGGTCATCGTGCTCACCTGATTTCGGTGTCAACGGTGTCGTCGACCGGCTCTGTCAGATCAAACCCAAAGTCCTGTTTTGCGCCGCAGCTTATACCTATAGCGGCAAACAGCATGACTGCCTGTCCAGGGTCGCGGAAATTCAAAAGCGCATCGACAGTATTCAAAAGGTCGTAGTCATCCCCTACGTGGATGCAGACCCGGATCTGGATAGCTTAAACAACGCCGAATTGTTAGCGTCCTTCAGTGATAACGATGCCACTGAAATTGAATTTGCCCGTTTAGCCTTCGATCACCCGGTATATATTCTTTATTCCTCAGGTACCACTGGTGTACCCAAATGCATTACCCATGGTGCAGGCGGTACTTTGCTGCAGCACCTGAAAGAACTCATGCTGCATACCGATTTGAAACGCAGTGACCGTTTTTTCTATTACACAACCTGTGGCTGGATGATGTGGAACTGGATGGTCAGTGGCCTGGCAACCGGTGCAACGGTAATTCTGTATGAAGGCTCACCTTTCTATCCCGGACCCGAGGCGATGTTCGACCTGGTTGATGAACTGGGTATTACTGTCTTTGGAACTGGTGCCAAGGCCATATCTGCCTGGAAAAAGGCTGGCATCAAACCTCGTGAAACTCATTCACTGACTACCCTGAAATCCATATTGTCCACCGGTTCACCGCTGGCACCGGATAGCTTTGACTACGTTTACACCGACATCAAGAAAGACCTGTGCCTGTCTTCTATCATCGGTGGCACAGACATTGTCTCCTGTTTTGCCGGCGGTTGCCCCACACTGCCGGTATATCGGGGTGAAATACAATGCTTAGGGCTAGGCATGGCCGTTGAAATAAAACGTGATGACGGCAGCACCGCTGAGGTCAATGAAACCGGTGAGCTGTGTTGTGTAAAAAGTTTCCCGTCCATGCCCGTGTGTTTCTGGGGTGATGATGAAGGCAGTAGATACCATGCAGCCTATTTTGAGCATTACCCCAACATCTGGGCGCATGGTGATTTTGCCGAGATCACCGAACATGGCGGCCTGGTTATTTTTGGCCGCTCGGATGCAACACTGAATCCCGGTGGCGTACGTATTGGCACAGCGGAAATTTATCGCCAGGTTGAAAGTCTTGATGAAGTCTTGGAGAGCATTTGTATCGGCCAGGACTGGGATGATGATGTGCGCGTGGTGTTGTTCGTGCGTCTGCGCGAAAACATGATACTCGATGAAGATTTACAAGACCGCATCCGTAAAGTTGTGCGCAATAATGCAACACCCAGGCACGTTCCGGCACGTATTATTCAGGTCAGTGATATCCCACGAACTATAAGCGGAAAAATCGTGGAGTTGGCGGTTCGAAATATTGTCCACGGCCTGGCGGTCAAGAACGTGGATGCGCTGGCCAATCCAGGAGCGCTGGAACTCTACAGGGACCTGGCAGAACTCCAATCCTAGCTGTTGATGATCTCAGACTCGTTTCCGAGTGATATTTCTGTGTGCCCATGTGGGTCTTACAGCGTAGGTCACAGCCATACTGGCTAAACAAGGAATAGCACCAAACAGATAACCACATTTAACTCATTGTATTTAATGATATTACTTGATTTTTCTCTTTATTTGGTATATATTTATACAGTACTTAAATAAAGTGAATTTTATGATGACCCAGACCGCTCTTTCACCCTCTCCGGACAATTTCTTGCCCCCCGTTCCCTGCAGTCAGGCACACTGCGAACAGCTTGAAGACCAGATCACTGAACTGTCTGCACATATCTATGCTGCCACCTTTCGACTGCTGGAATTAATCCGCGAATATGATGATTCCCATGGCTGGGCTGGCCCGGGGTTAAATTCCTGTGCCCACTGGTTGAACTGGAAATGTGGTATCAACTTGGGTGCTGCCCGTGAAAAAGTACGTGTCGCGCACGCCTTGAAGAGTCTGCCAAAGATCAGTGATAAGTTTCGCAAGGGCGAGGTTAGCTATTCCAAGGTCCGGGCCATGACCCGTGTCGCAACCCAAAAGAATGAAGACTATCTGCTGCGTATTGCCCGTCATGGCACCGCTGCACATGTCGAACGCCTGGTGCGGAACTATCGGAAAGTAAAACGTATCGAGACATTGGAGGTTGATAACGAACGCCACGCAGTCAGGGCAGCTGGACTGGTATTTTGATGATGACGACTGCCTGGTGTTAAAAGGTCGCTTCACGCCGGAACAGGGTGTGTTGGTCAAAAAGGTGCTGGAGTTGATCATGGATGAAGACTTTGAAGAGCAGAAAGACGTCTCCGCGGAAACGCCTGTTGATGAACTAAAGCCCCGCTCAGAGCCAATTTCTCAGCGTCGTGCAGATGCGTTGGTACGGATGGCAGAAGCTTATTTGTCCAAATCAGGGGCAGCTAACAGTGGTGATCGTTACCTGGTGCATGTTCATACTGATATGGAAACCCTGAGGCCGATGGTTTAGGCGCTGAATCAGAGATCGAGGAAGGCCGCAACGTTTCCGCTGAAACGTCGAGACGATTGTCATGCGATACGGGCGTGGTGCACTGGCTGGAGAATAAAGAAGGTGTAACACTAAGCGTAGGACGTAAAACCCGAACCATTCCACCTGCCATCCGGCGTGCCTTGAAGCGTAGGGATCATGGTTGCCGTTTCCCGGGCTGCACTTGTAGTCGGTTTGTTGATGCACACCACATTACACATTGGGCAGATGGTGGCGAGACCAGCCTGAATAACCTGGTTCTGTTATGCCGACGCCATCACCGGATGGTGCATGAAGAGGGGTTTGGTATTCACTCTCAAGCAGATGGGCATATCTACTTCACCGATCCGCAAGGTCACCACCTGCCGGATGCAGCAGAACCGCGTTTCAGCGGAAACGTATTTGCACTAAGGACAAAGAACAGTCAATCCGGACTCTGCATCACGCCCCAAACCGGTGAATGCCACTGGGGTGGTGAACAAATGGACGATGATCTGGCGATATTGTGTATGTTGCAGTTGGAGTAAGGCGTTATTTCTCCGTAGGGTTACAGAACAGTGTCCAGCTCATCGATCAGGTCACCAACATCCTCAACACCTACCGATAAGCGCACCAATGAATCACTGATGCCCAGCCTGGCCCGTTTTTCAACCGGCACTGATGCATGGGTCATAATAGCCGGGTGATTGATCAGGCTTTCCACACCACCCAGGCTTTCGGCCAGGGAAAACAACTGGCAGCCTTCCAGCATACGCCTGGCCGCTTCAAGACCGCCTTTCAGATCAATACTGATGATGCCACCGCCCTGCCCGTTCATCTGGGACATGGCCAGATCATACTGCGGGTGCGATTCCAGGCCGGGGTAAAGGGTGGTTGAGACTGCCGGATGTCCTTCCAGCCATTGAGCAATCTGCAGTGCATTCTCACAGTGTGCCTTCATCCGTAAGGCCAGTGTTTTCAAACCGCGCATGGCCAGGAAGCTGTCAAATGGACCCTGTATCCCACCGATGGAATTGAGCAAGTACCAAAGCCTGTTGGCCAATTCTTCATCATCCCCTACTACGGCGACACCACCCACCATGTCGGAATGTCCGTTCAGAAACTTGGTGGCCGAATGCACCACGATATCTGCACCCAACTCCAGCGGTCTTTGCAACATGGGTGAAGCGAAGGTGTTATCAACTACCAGCAATGCACCACACTCACGGGCAACCCCGGCCACCGCAGCGATATCAACAATTTTGAGCATCGGGTTGGTCGGTGTCTCCACCCAGATCATGCGGGTCTCAGGGCGGATGGCCGCCTTCAGCGCGGCGATGTCTTCAATTGCAGTGAAGCTGAAGTCCAAACCCGCTGAACGCTCACGCACATTATTAAACAGCCTGAAACTGCCACCATACAGATCATCCATGGCGACAACATGGTCACCGGAATCCAGTAGTTCCAGAACGGTCGCGCTGGCCGCCATCCCGGATGCAAATGCAAAACCCCGGTTACCACTTTCAAGATCAGCTATGCATTGCTCATAGGCATCACGTGTCGGATTGTGGCTACGTGAGTATTCCCAGCCCTGGTGATCGCCGGGACTCCGTTGTACATAGGTCGAGGTCGCGTAGATCGGCGTCATGATCGCGCCGGTGGAAGGGTCCGGCTGTTGCCCGGCATGTATGGCACGGGTGGCAAGCTGATGTTTAGAGTGATCTTTCATTATTGGTCCGCCTTGCGCCGCAGGTAATTCAGTAAATCAACACGTGTGATCAGACCTAAAAAGCGTCCACCATCTTTCACAATGGCCACATAGTCCTTGCTGAATATGGGCATCAGATCATCAACTGCATCCTTTACATCCACAACGGCAAGCTCGGTCACCATGGCAGTACTGACAGGCTTGTCAAAACAATCGCTGGAATGCGCCACGGCCAGCAATATATCCGACTCATCAATAAACCCGACGATGTTGCGGTTTTCTATGACCGGCAACTGTGAAACGTCATACAGCTTCATACGGCTGTAGGCATTGGCCAGGGGTTCATCCGGACCAACTGTAATGGTGTCATTGGATTCAAACGGCCGCGCGATCAGGTCACGCAAATCGCCATGTTGATCAGATTCAATAAAACCCTGGTCCCGCATCCAGAAATCGTTATACATTTTTGAAAGATAGCGGTTGCCGGTATCAGCAGCCAGCGTAAGTACCCTTTTGGGCTCGGTCTGTTCCTGACAGTACTTCAATGCGGCCGCCAGCAACGTTCCTGTCGATGAGCCGGCCAGAACACCTTCCTTGCTCAACAGTTCTCTGCCGGTCAACATACTTTCGTGATCGCTGATGGCATAGGCTTTGGAAATGCGGGTGAAATCGCTGATGGTCGGCAGAAAATCTTCACCGATGCCCTCGACCAGCCAACTGCCACTTTTATCAGATAGCACACCATCATTGATGTACTCGGCCAGTATGGAACCGACAGGATCTGCCAGCACCAGCTCCAGGTCGGGCGCGGCCCTTTCAAAAAAGTGCGACAGCCCGGTAACGGTACCGCTGGAACCGACGCCAAGTACAATGGCATCCAGGTCATGTCCCATCTGTTCCCAAATTTCAGGCCCGGTTATCTCTTCATGTGCTTTCGGATTTGACGGATTACCAAATTGATTGATAAAAAACGCACCTTCAATTTCATTGGCCATCGATTGTGCCAGGTCCTGGTAATACTCGGGATGGCCCTTGGCCACATCTGAGCGTGTTAAAACCACCCTTGCGCCCATGGCTTTCAGGTTAGAAATCTTTTCGCGGCTCATCTTGTCCGGTATAACCAGGATCAACTTGTAGCCCTTTTGCGCGGCAACCAGTGCGAGTCCCAGTCCCGTGTTGCCCGCCGTGCCTTCCACCAGTGTTGCCCCGGGGCTGATCAGGCCGGCCTTTTCAGCATCTTCTATCATCTTCAGGCCAATCCGGTCCTTGATGGACCCACCCGGATTCTGACTTTCCAGCTTGATATAAAGCGTACACGGGCCTGTGTCCATGTGGTTGATGCGCACGACAGGTGTGTTCCCGATCAGGTCGAGGACAGAATCATAAACTTGCATGAATACGGTTACTCCGGGTGAAAAAAAACGGCCGGGAAAACTCCCGACCGTACTTTATTTCATTTTGAAAAAAATTTCAGTCTTAAGCTGCGTCCATAAATACTGCCAGCTTGTCTTTGACCCATAATTTTTCTTTCTTCAACTGATTCAGCGCCAGATCTTCCATCGGAGCCGTCCCCAGTTCAGCGGCAGTGACGCGCTTGTCCAGTTCCTGGTGGCGGTCGTAAATCCGACGGAAGTCTTCATTTCCATTAATCAGTTCTTCCAATTCATTCTTACGATGTTCAAACATAGCTTTACTCCTATACGGGATGAGACACACGCGAAACACGGGCGCAGATAAACAGCCCGGCAGCGGGTGATTGTGAAGTTGTGAAATTGCGAGACAGGTTGTAGCAAATATCAGGAGAGAACAACGAGGAACTTGAGAACCTCGCTGCCATTAGTCGGAAATTCCGATTGTAAATACTAAAATAACCATAGCAATGAGCTAACATTAGCGCAAAGTGCGGCCACTGGCAAGTTACAAATTACATCTGCGAAGATTTATGCGTGTATTTTATTCGTGTGTTATTTTGCCGCAAAATACATCTTATATCTGATTGTTTTTCTTAATTATCTAACAGGATAACATCCACACGACGGTTTTGTGCGCGGCCGTCTTCATCTTCATTACTGGCGATGGGGAAATCTTCACCCATACCCAGCGCAGTAACCCGGTCGGCAGACACGCCAAGACTTATCAATGCTTCACGCACCGCCTGGGCACGTTGTTCCGATAGCTGCAAATTAGCTTCCGCATCGCCGCGGGAGTCCGTATGGCCTTCTACGCGAATTTTCTTATCCGGCTCTGTTTGCAACAGGTCAACAACCTCTTCAAGACTGGATCGTCCCCCTTCAACCAGTTGAGCCTGACCGGAAGCAAACAGGACATCGCCCAAAGTAACCACCACACCACTTTCTGTCTGGCGTAACTGCAGGTTTTCCAGTTGCCGCGTCAGCGATGTGATTTGCTGGCTGGCCAGATCGGCCTCACGACGCGCAAACTCAGCCTCCGATGCACGTGATTCAGCCAGGCGACGCGCCTGGGTCGCTTCTTCGGCCGATAACTCAGCAGCACGTGCAGATTCAGCTTCCTTCTGCAGTGCAAGTTCTTTTTCTTCCCGCGCCCGCTGGGCATCCTCCGAGGTGGTCGCAACCAGTAACCTGGCACGTTCGGCTTCTGCGCGTGCCTGGTCGGCTTCCAGTTGGCTGGCCTTGATCAACATTGCACTGTGCTGATCTTCCAATTCATCAAGGGTTTGTTCATGCTGCTCACGCTCGGCCATGGTGCGGGCAATCTGGATACGGTGATCAGCCATATAAACCAGGTAGGAACGATACAGATCATCACCGGATGCCTGTTCAGCACTACGCAGAGCACGCTCTGCCTCCCCCAGGGCAAGGGGTGCATAACCCACCAGTTCGGTGTTTGATTTCAGACTGTCAAGCTCATCACGAACCCGCTCAAGCGCAAGATCCTTTTTAGGTGGCGCAACACAGGCAGAAAGCAAAACGAGCATCAAAACCAATAAAATTGGTGTCAGCGTACGATTCATTTGAATTCATCCCCAAAAGTAACACGCAGACTGGTGTTCAGTTCTTCGTTATTCTTGCGCTGCTCATTGACCCGTCGTCTTGATTTGGCCGTGCGGGATTTCTCGATCGCCAATTCCGCGTTGATTTCCGCTTCTTCCACCAGGTAGACGACCACTTCATATTTCTGCTTTTCCATGGCGAGCTTTGCGCTTGCAAGCTTCTCCCGTGCAAAACGCATCTCTACCGGTGCAAATTCATCACCACCAACCGATTCAGCCATTTGAATGGCTTTTGCTGCAACATCAAAAATGTTGGGGTCCGGGGGCGCTGGCATGCATGCAGTCAGCGCCAGACAAACAATTGAAATCAAGATGGGTTTCATCAAACAAATACCTGAAAAATAGCCTTTAATTATGACCTAACAACAGCCAAGGTTGAACTCTTAAATTTACAAACAGTGGTTTACAATCAAATTGGAACTGCATCCGGCTGATTTTCCGGTGCTGCATCACTAAAAGCCGGTAATTCCCGGCATTGGGCAACAATTTGGCGGATGACTGGAAAGACCGACATATCTGTACCATAGCGCTCCGCGTTATATACCTGCGGTACCAGGAAGCACTCGAACAAACCGGGACGGTCAGCGTAAAAACCGGAATGACGATTTTCGCTGTTTTCAAGCTGTTGCTCAATGGCCGAAAACCCCTCGGTCATCCAGTGCGTCATCCACTCAATCGTATCCAGGGCGTCTCCGCACTGATCCTTCAAGTACTTCTGTACGCGCAGGTTATTGATCGGGTGAATTTCACAGGCAACCTGCAAGGCCAAAGACCTAACCTGTGCACGCGCCAGTGAATCTGCAGGCAACAAGGGATATTGCTCGAAACATTCGTCAAGGTATTCGCAAATTGCCATGGATTGTGTCAGAACATGACCCTGATGCAACAAAACCGGCACCAGGCCCTGTGGATTGATGGCACGGTATGCATCACTGAGTTGTTCACCACCATTATTGATCAGGTGTACCGGTATTGTCTGATAGGAGAGCCCTTTCAGGTTCAGCGCTATGCGTACCCGGTAGGCCGCCGAACTGCGCCAATAGCTGTACAGTGTCAGTTGGGTTTCTGCTTCAGCTTTCATAGCGGACAATTTTTTGCTCAATGGCGCCGAAAATTGAATCGCCTGCTGCGTCGAACATCTCCACTCGTATGGTGTCACCGAATTTCATAAACGACGTTGATGGCTTACCGTCCGCGATGATTTCCAGCATACGGATTTCCGCCAGGCAAGAAGCGCCTTTGCCTGTGTCTTTATTGGCAATGGTTCCGGAGCCAACAATGGTACCGGCAGTCAATGGCCGGGTTTTGGCAGCATGGGCCAGCAACTGGGCAAAATTGAATTGCATATCCACACCGGCTTCAGGTTTACCAAAAAAAGCACCGTTAAGCGTGCTGTGCAATGCCAGTGACAACTTGCTATCTTGCCATTTATCACCCAGTTCATCCGGTGTGACCAGCACTGGCGAAAGCGCCGAGCGAGGCTTGGATTGCAAAAATCCAAAACCTTTTGCCAGTTCGCCAGGAATGAGATTTCGCAAACTGACATCGTTGATCAAACCGATCAACTGGATATGGGATTCCGCTTTCTCCGGCGTAACCGCCATTGGCACATCATCTGTAATGACAATGATTTCGGACTCAAAATCGATTCCATACTGCTCGCTGACAACAGGCACCGGATCACGCGGACCAAGAAACCCGGCCGAGGTTGCCTGGTACATCAACGGATCGACATAAAAGGATTCCGGAACTTCCGCACCCCGCGCCCTGCGCACCCGTTCAACATGTGGCAAATATGCACTGCCATCAACAAATTCAAAGGCCCTCGGCAAAGGCGCAGCAAGTGCCTTGACATCCAGATTCTGGATTCCACTGCATGCACCCTGGTTCAATTGCTCATAAAGTGCGTTCAGTCTTGGTGCTGTCTGCTGCCAGTCATCAAGTGCAATTTGCAGCGTGGGCGATATATCAGCGGCTGACACATAGTGTTCAAGATTACGGCTGACCACAATCAGGCTGCCGTCACGACCGCCGGTTTTCAAAGAAGCGAGTTTCATTGTTTAAAAAAATACTCCGTACATATACAGGTAATTTGATTCAGGCTATCCGATCAATTGTAAATGATTTAAGTATACTAGATGACTTTTACACACAACGTCCCAGTGAATGATGAGGATACTTTAATGTCGGCAACCATTGCCTCATTCAAAATCGATTTCTACCAGTTCCTGTCACCCGATGGCCGGTTGATAACTGATGATGTACCTCCCCTGGCTCACAATATGGTGGAACTACGGTCTTTATACCGGCAGATGGTCACTACCCGTATTTTTGACAAAAAAGCAGTGGTGCTGCAGCGTACCGGAAAAATGGGAACCTATGCCTCCTGCCTTGGCCACGAGGCCGTGCAAATTTCCATTGGTAGCGCAATGCGAACGGAGGATTGTTACGCACCCACATATCGTGAACATGGCGTGCAATTATGCCGTGGCGTCAAAATGTCGGAGATTTTGACCTATTGGGGTGGCGATGAACGCGGCAGTAATTTTTCCGGACCCCGGCATGATTTCGCCGTTTCAATACCAATTGCGACACAGTGTTTGCATGCAGCAGGCGCAGCACTGGCATTCAAACTCAGGGGTGAGAAACGGGTAGCCGTTACCCAGGTTGGTGACGGCGGTAGTTCCAAGGGTGATTTCCTCGAGGCCATCAATGCAGCCAGTGCATTTCATCTACCACTTGTACTGGTCATAATTAACAACCAGTGGGCCAATTCCGTACCCCGTGCCAAGCAAAACTCGGCCACGACGCTGGCACAAAAAGGCATCGGCGGCGGCCTGCCATCCATCCAGGTAGACGGCAATGACATTATTGCCTGCCGCTGGGTCATGGAAAATGCCATTGAACAAGCACGTGCGGGCAAGGGATCAACTGTCATCGAGATGATCACTTACCGTCTCACTGATCACACCACTGCAGATGATGCACGGCGCTACCGGAAAGAAGAAGAGGTAGAAAATGCCTGGCGGATAGAACCCGTCAAACGACTACGCAGTTACCTTATGGCACAGGGTGCCTGGAGTGATAAAGAGGAACTGGCACTTCTCAAAGAAGCTGGCAAGGAAGTAAAGACCGCAGTTGAAGAATACCTGTCTGCCGACAAACCGGGTATTGAGAGCATGTTCGATTACATGTATGCGAACATGCCGACTGATCTGAAAGCACAACGTGCCAGTGCCATCGAGGAGCAGGACTGATGGTCAACGTTACGATGGTAGAAGCCGTATCCATGGCACTGTCATGGGAAATGGAAAATGATGAATCAGTCGTGATGATGGGTGAGGACATTGCCACCAGCGGTGGTGTTTTCCGTGCCACTAATGGACTCGAAGAGAAATTTGGAGACCAGAGAGTCATCGACACACCCTTGGCCGAAGGCATGATTACCGGCTTGGCAATTGGTATGTCCGCAATGGGAATGAAGCCGGTTATCGAGGCCCAGTTCATGGGTTTCATCTACCCCATGGTTGAGCAATTGGTTTGCCACGCAGCCCGGATGCGACACCGAACACGCGGCCGTTTATCCTGTCCGATGGTGCTGCGCGCACCCTTTGGAGGCGGCGTGCACGCCCCTGAGCACCACTCCGAAAGCACAGAGGCCATATTTGCACACGTGCCAGGCCTGAGGGTTGTAATTCCATCTTCTCCTGCGCGAACCTATGGCCTGTTGCTGGCCGCCATGCGCGATCCGGACCCGGTGATCTTTCTTGAACCCAAACGTTTATATCGGGTCACTAAAGAAGAAGTCGAAAATAACGGCGAAGATCTGCCACTGGACGTCTGTTTTGTACTCCGCGAAGGCACGGATATTACCCTGGTAAGCTGGGGCGCAATGATCAGGGAAACCCTCAAGAGTGCTGACAAACTCGCGCAACAGGGGATCAGTGCTGAGGTCATTGACGTTGCTACCATCAGTCCTCTGGATATGGATACCATCATTAAATCTTTGGAAAAAACAGGTCGCTGCGTCATTATCCACGAAGCAGCGCGCATGTGTGGTGTCGGTGCCGAAATTGCCGCCGGCCTCGCTGACGCCGGACTTTACCACCTCGATGCACCAGTCAAGCGGGTCACCGGTTATGATTCCATCATGCCGTTGTACAAAATGGAAATGAAATACATGCCGAGCGTGAAGCGTATTATGAAAGCTGCCAAAGAGGTCATAGAGGCCTCATGATCATAGGACAACAATCTGTGCCACTATTATCCATTCTGATCTGGCTGGTCCAATTGGCCCTGATCATTCATGTCCTTAAAACAGGACGCAGTCGCTATTGGATTATGATGCTGATATTCATGCCGATGATCGGCGGACTCGCCTATTTTGTAATCGAGATACTTCCAGATTTCTCCAACAGCATTTCAGGCCAGCGCGCAGTCAGAAACGTAAAGCGAACCCTGAACCCGGGGTGCAAACCTGAGGCAACAGGAAGCTGCCTGGAGCCAATCCCCCAATGTCGATAACGGCCGCCGCTATGCCGAAGCCTTGATAAATTCCGGCAATACCACTGAAGCTGAAAAGATCATTAACCAGGCACTCAAAGGCCTGTTCGCAACCGAACCAACGCTGTTATTGGTCAAAGCCCGACTTCAATTTGAAAAGGACCGCACCACCGAAGTCGTAAAAACCCTTGAACTTTTACAGGAGCACAACCCGGATTTCCGCTCCGCAGAAGGTCATCTGCTATACGCACGCGCCCTTGAAGCCGAAGGCCAAATCGATAAGGCCATCAAGGAATACTCAGCCGTTTCAGGCTATTTCCCCGGAGTAGAAGCAAGATACAGACTCGCGATTTGCATGGAAAGTGTAGGTAAAAAAACCGCAGCCAAAACAGAACTCGAGTCCATCCTTAACGACGCAAAACTGGCCCCGCCACATTTCCGCAAAAGCCAGAAAACCTGGCTGGATGCCGTAAAGCGCGAGTTAGCTTGAGTGCCCGTGACGAACCCCTAAAGAATCCGTGAACCCCAGCCGGGATACGGGTACCTCCCGCCTGGGACCGTGAGCCGACAGGACGTCGGCGACCGAGTGGCCCAGGGATGGGTTTAAAACGTGTCCCAGGCGGGAGGTACCCGTGTCGCGGCGGATCGGTTGGCACTGGCTTTAAAGCATTCACTGATCTTAAAGGATTCGATTGGGGATTCGCTGCAAGCTGCGAATTGTGCGAGACTGGAAGAGTCGGCTCCGATCGGCTCTCGGTTGAAATTTATCCCCTAACATCCACGGCAGTCCACATTTTAATTGCCCCACACAACCAATTCTGGTATAAAGTCCTGCTCTCTGGCGCATGCTTGTCATGACCAGAAATCGAGATGCCGGAATTAGCAGGATTTTCCTGCCAGTTACCCGGCATCAAATACGCACACATACCGCAACCGTTCGGTTGGGTGCCCTGCAAAATCAGGGTTTCCGGACAGGGTATGTGGAGGATTAACCCGGGAAGTCAGCGACGCCAGATTCAGAAATCATTGGCCGCTGGGTTTCTGCTATTTGAAGGATTTAAACAATGCCTAATATTACCATGCGCCAAATGCTTGAAGCCGGCGTGCACTTCGGTCACCAGACCCGTTACTGGGATCCCAAAATGGCTCCATATATTTTCGGAGCACGTGGAAAGATCCACATTATCAACCTCGAAAAATCATTGCCCATGCTGGTGGATTCCATGAATTTCATCGGTAGCATCGCCGCTAAGCGCGGCAACATCATTTTTGTAGGCACCAAACGCGCTGCTTCAAAAGCAGTTGCCGAAGAAGCACAGCGCTGCGGTATGCCTTATGTATCCCACCGCTGGTTAGGCGGCATGTTGACCAACTTCCGTACCATCCGCCAGTCTATCAAACGTCTGCGCCAGATTGAAAAAATGGAAGAGGACGGCAGCTTTGCACGCCTGGTCAAGAAAGAAGTCCTGCAACTGACCCGCGAACAGGAAAAACTCGAAAAAACCCTCGGCGGTATCAAGGACATGAAAGGTCTGCCCGATGCCATGTTCGTTATAGATGTTGGCCATGAAGATATCGCAGTGAAAGAAGCGCGCAAACTGGGTATTCCGGTTATCGCGGTGGTTGATACCAATTGTTCACCGAACGACCTTGATTACGTTATCCCGGGTAACGATGATGCCATCCGTTCAATTCGCCTTTACACACAACTGGCCGCCGACGCTATTTTGGAAGGCCGTGCATCAGTTCCGCATATTGAGGACACTGATGAATTTGTAGAACTGGACGAACATGGCAATCCGATCAAACGTGCTGCCAAGGCTCCGAAAGCCAAAGCCGACAAAGCGGCCCCGAAGAAAGTTGCCAAGAAAGTTGTGGTAAAGAAAGCCCCGGAAGTTGCTGAAAAAATAGAAGCCAAAGCCGCCGAAGTTACTGAAAAGGTAAAGGCTGAAGTTTCCGAAGTCGCTGAGAAAGTAAAAGCTGAAGCTACCAAAGTTGTTGAAAAAGCGAAAGCCGATACCGCAGAAGTTACTGAAAAAGTAAAAGCCAAGGCTACCGAAGTTACTGAAAAGGTAGAAGCCGCAGCGGAAGAGCTTACTGAAAAGGTAAAGGCTGAAGTTTCCGAAGTCGCTGAGAAAGTAAAAGCTGAAGCTACTAAAGTTGTTGAAAAAGCGAAAGCTGATACCGCCGAAGTTACTGAGAAAGTAAAAACTGAAGCAAGCAAGGTTGCGGAAAAAGTTAAGGCCGAAGCTACTAAAGTTATTGAAAAGGCAAAAGCTGATACCGCCGAAGTTACTGAAAAAGTAAAAACTGAAGCAAGCAAGGTTGCGGAAAAAGTTAAGGCTGAAGCTGCCAAAGTTGTTGAAAAAGTAGAAGCAGCAGCGGAAGAGATTGCGGAAAAAGTCGAAGCGGCTGTGCCAAAGAAAAAGGCCACTGCCAAGAAAAAGGTTGCGAAGAAAAAAACTACCAAGAAAAAAGTCGCTAAGAAAGCAGCTGAAGACTGAAAACGAAATACCCTTTAAATTAAATTGAAGAAGGAATAGGACGATGGCAGTAACTGCCTCAATGGTGAAAGAACTTCGCGAGCGCACTGGCGCTGGCATGATGGAGTGCAAAAAAGCACTGGTTGAAACCGACGGCAACATGGATGCTGCATTAGATCTTCTGCGCAAATCCGGACTTGCAAAAGCTGACAAAAAAGCTTCAAGGGTTGCCGCTGAAGGCCAGGTGATCCTGGCTTCCAATGAAAGCAATACCGAAGCTGTAATGGTGGAAGTCAATAGTGAGACAGATTTTGCCGCCAAGGATGCAAACTTCCTGGCATTTGCAAATTCGGTTGCAGGCAACGCCCTTGCTGAAGGCTCTACAGATGTTGAAGCGCTGATGGCAACGGATCTGGATGGTGCCAGTCTTGAATTAGCGCGCCAGGCGCTCATCGCTAAAATCGGTGAGAACATACAGGTCCGCCGGATCACCCGCATGAGCAGCAATGGCAACATTGGCGCCTATATCCATGGTGGTCGTATCGGTGTGCTGGTTGAACTCGAAGGTGGCGATAATGAAGTCGCCCGTGATGTCGCCATGCATATTGCTGCGATGAACCCGGAATTTGTCGATGTCGATGATGTTCCAGCTGATATTCTTGAAAAAGAAAAGCAGTTCCTGATCTCACAGGCTGCTGATAGCGGCAAGCCTGCTGACATTATCGAGAAAATGGTTACCGGACGTATGCGCAAGCACCTGTCAGCAATTACCCTGCTGGGCCAGGATTTCGTGAAGGATGGTGACATCACCGTAGCCAAACTGCTCGAGCAGAATGGTGCCACTGTGAAAAGATTTACCCGCCTGGAAGTAGGTGAAGGTATCGAGAAGAAGGAAGAGAACTTCGCTGATGAAGTCATGCAACAGGTGACGGGTGGCTAAACCGGTTTATCAGCGCATCCTTCTGAAGCTCAGCGGTGAAGCACTGCTGGGCGATGAAGACTATGGTATTGATCCGGTCATTATCGGCCGGATCGCCAATGAAATCCTGGAAGTTATCAATACCGGTGTGGAAGTTGCCATCGTTATCGGTGGTGGCAATATATTCAGGGGTGCCGGTCTCGCCCAATCCGGAATTGATCGCGTTACCGGGGATCACATGGGTATGCTGGCCACGCTGATGAATTCACTGGCATTACAGGATTCCATGGAAAAAGTCGGTGTTGATGCGCGCGTGATGTCAGCCGTTTCCGTACACGCCGTCTGCGAAGACTATATTCGCCGCCGCGCGACCCGGCACCTTGAGAAAGGTCGTGTTGTTATTATCGCCGGAGGCACGGGCAACCCGTTTTTTACCACGGATACCGCCGCTGCTTTACGCGCGATTGAAGTCGGTGCTGATATTGTACTGAAGGCCACCAAGGTTGATGGTATCTACTCAGCCGACCCCAAAATTGATAAAGATGCACAGATGTACGAATCCCTGAGCTACGACGAGGTGATTGAAGGCAAGCTGACCGTCATGGATGCCAATGCAATCGTATTGTGCCGTGACCAGGGAATGCCTATCCGGGTATTCAATGTATTCGGCATCGGTAACCTGATGCAAATTGTCAAAGGTAAGAAAGTCGGCACAATTGTTCGCTGAGTAATCCTCTGCATTGTGATTGCATCGGCAAATCTTCCTGTTTTGCTGTTAAAATTGGCTGTTCACCGGTAAACACTTACCCAGCGCTGGCAGACGGGAGAAGAAAATGATTCAAGACATTCAAAAAGATGCACGGATTCGCATGCACAAGACCCTGGATTCACTACGTACCGAACTGGCGAAAATACGCACCGGACGTGCACACCCAAGCTTGCTGGAACACGTCCAGGTAGATTATTACGGTAGTATGGTTCCCATCAGTCAGGCCGCCAATGTTTCAGTCGAAGATGCCCGAACACTCGCTGTTACCGCCTGGGACAAAACCATGGTGAAGGCACTCGAAAAAGCCATCATGAAGTCCGATCTGGGCCTTAACCCCGTGACCGCCGGTACCATCATCCGTATCCCCCTGCCACCGTTGACTGAAGAGCGCAGGGTCTCATTAGGTAAAGTGGTTCATCAGGAAGGTGAAAATGCCAAGATCGCCATCCGCAATATCCGTCGGGATGCGAATAACCACATCAAGGAATTGTTAAAGAGCAAGGATATATCCGAGGACGATGATCATCGGGCCGAGCAGGATATCCAGCAAGTCACTGACAAACATGTCACAGAAGCAGATGAAATTGTTGCAGTAAAAGAAAAGGAGCTGCTGGAGTTTTGATACCTGCTCATGAAGGCGTCCTGCTCAAGTGACCGCACCGTCAACCATACCCGGTCATATCGCCATCGTCATGGATGGGAATGGTCGTTGGGCAAAAAAAAGAAACCGCCCGCGTAGCATGGGGCATCAGGCCGGGCAAAAAGCGCTGCGGGCCACGATTGAAAACTGTGTCCGCCTGGGCATAGAAACCCTGACTGTTTTTGCCTTCTCCAGCGAAAACTGGAACCGGCCGGCCGGCGAAATATCCCGTCTGATGGAAATTTTCTTACGGGCATTGAACAAAGAGGTCAGTGAATTGCACAAAAATAACATATGCCTGCGATTCATAGGTGACAAAACAGCCTTCAAACCTGCCATTCAGGCAAAAATGCTGGAAGCCGAGACCCTGACAAAGGACAACACACGACTGGTTGCGAATATTGCAGTCAATTATGGCGGACGCTGGGATATCACCCAGGCAGCCAAACAAATGGCCAAAGCCGCTGCTAATGGCGACCTGTCTATCGATGATATCGATGACTCTCAATTTGCACAATTTCTCGCACTGGCAGGCTCAAAGGACCCGGATCTGTTTATCCGTACCGGCGGCGAAATGCGCATCAGTAATTTTTTACTCTGGCAATCGGCTTATACGGAGTTTTATTTTACCAACGTGCTATGGCCTGACTTCGACGATAAGGAACTCGATCAGGCCATCACGGCTTTCCAGTCACGCGAGCGGCGCTTTGGGCGCACCAGTGAACAGGTGAGGAGCACTGCCAGTGCTTAAGCAACGCGTATTAACGGCATTGTTGTTGCTGCCGCTGGTTTTGGCGGCAATTTTTGCTTTACCGTCACAGTGGTTCCTGATTCTGTTAGCCACCATATTGTTGGGTGGAAGCTGGGAATACAGACGTCTCGCGGGGTTCTCCGGGCATCCAGCCGGATATTTTCTGGTTCCGCTTCAGGCAGTAATTTTGGCAGTGCTATTCAGCTTCAGAGATAACTGGGACAGCAATATATTGGTGTATTTGTCCACAAGTTGTATCGTCTGGTTGTTGATGTTTGTCCGTTTGGCCCTATACCGTTCTGGTGCGAAGCCCGACAATAATTATCGGCTGATTTCCTTCGTCACCGCCATTTTATCCATCACCACGGGTTGGTTCGCTTTTAGCTGGATTCGAATGCAGCCCGAAGGTTCATGGTTGCTATTATTACTGTTGCTGACCGTGTGGGCTGCGGATACCGGTGCTTATTTTGCCGGCAAAACTTTTGGCAAGAATAAACTGGCGCCACACATCAGCCCGGGGAAAACCAAGGAGGGGTTATTGGGCGGCTTGGTCGCTGCTCCCCTGGTGGCCCTGCTGGCAGCCAATCTGATGCCGCTGGCAAGCATTGATACCGGCAAACTTTTTTTGGTAAGCCTGATCACCGCGCTGGTATCGGTAGGCGGCGACCTGATGGTATCCCTGCACAAGCGTACCAGCGGATTCAAAGATTCCAGCAAACTGCTGCCAGGCCACGGTGGCGTACTTGACCGGATTGACAGCCTGTTGTCCGCAGCGCCATTTTTCGCGCTGGGCATGCTGGTCTCAGGTTTCTGAGGAGCTTACGCGTGGTCAGCCAAGGCATCGTAGTATTGGGCTCCACCGGTTCAATTGGCGAAAGCACACTCAATGTGCTGGCCCGCCATCCGCATCGATACCATGTTGTCGCACTGAGTGCACATTCCAATTTTTCCCGTTTAGCCGAGCAGTGCAGTCAATACCAGGCCCGGTTTGCCGTTATCAGTGACAGCGCTCATGCCGCAGCCCTGCAATCTGCACTTGACGAACTGGAATGCAAATCGGAAGTGCTTGCAGGCCATGAAGCCCTGAGTGACGTTGTACGCCTGGGAGAAACTGATGTCGTCATGGCAGCAATAGTTGGCGCAGCCGGACTCTTATCAACCTTGCACGCGGTACAAGCAGGAAAACGCCTGTTGCTGGCCAATAAGGAATCCATGGTTATCGCCGGTGAACTGTTTCGCAAAGCCGCCGCCGAACACTCCTCAGTCATCATTCCCGTTGACTCCGAACACAATGCACTTTTCCAGGTCTTGCCAGGGAACTTCCAAACCGGGCTCGAAAATGCAGGTGTAGAAAAGCTGATCCTGACGGCGTCCGGTGGGCCATTCCTGCACAGTGAACGGGACACTTTGAAAAATATCACACCCGATGAAGCCTGTAATCACCCCAATTGGGACATGGGCCGAAAGATATCTGTTGATTCAGCCACCTTGATGAACAAGGGCCTTGAGGTCATTGAGGCGCGCTGGCTTTTTAATGCACACCCGGACCAGATTGAGGTCGTCATCCACCCGCAAAGCATCGTACATTCCATGGTGGCTTACCGTGACGGCTCGGTACTGGCCCAATTGGGCATGCCCGATATGCGCACACCCATCGCACATGCCCTGGCCTGGCCCGAACGCATTGAAGCCGGCGTTAAACGCCTCAACCTGACAGATATACACAAGCTGGAATTTTACCCACCCGACCTGGACAGTTTCCCGGGTCTCGGACTTGCTTTCCAGGTGCTGGAGGCCGGTGGCAATGCTGCTGTGATATTCAATGCAGCCAATGAAATCGCTGTTGAAGCGTTTTTGCAGGAACGCATTGGCTTTCTGCAGATTCCGTCAGTCGTTTCTGATGCACTGGACGTTTGCGAAGCAGGTAACATAGACGGGCTGGACGAAGTGCTGGAATTCGACCGCATGGCGCGTGAAACAACCAGCAAGATCATCCACAAACTTAAAAGGTAGTTGAAATATAACAATGTCTGAATTTCTGGGTTCAATCTGGTGGTTACTGGTCGCATTGGGCTTGCTGATCACCTTTCATGAGTTCGGCCACTATTGGGTGGCGCGGCGAATGGGTGTTCGCGTACTCAAATTCTCTATTGGGTTTGGTAAAAAACTGTGGTCGAGAACGGGCCGTGACGGTACTGAATACGTTATTGCAGCCATCCCGCTGGGCGGTTACGTCAAAATGCTGGATGAACGCGAAGGTGATGTCGAGGACTGCGACCTGGACCAGGCATTCAATCGCAAATCGGTATGGGCGCGTATTGCCATCGTCATAGCTGGCCCGGCATTCAACCTGATATTTACCTTACTGGCCTTTTGGCTGATGTTCCTGGTCGGCATGCCCGAGTCCAGACCGGTCATCGGCGAGGTTAGCGGTATTGCGGCCAGCGCCGGAATTGAAGCCGGTGACCGGATTGTTTCAGTCAACGACGAGACAACAGATACCTGGTCCCATGCACTCCTCGGCCTGATTACACACGCCCTGGACCGCGACAAGGTCATTCTTGAAGTGGAGCGGGCAAACGGCCAGCAACGACAGATACAACTGGACCTTGGTCAACTGGGCAGTGATTTTCAGGAAGAAAAAACCCTGCAGGCCATCGGTATCACCCCCTGGCGCGCAAAGCTACCGGCGATTGTTGGCGAGGTGCATCCGGATTCTCCTGCCTTACATGCTGGCTTTAAAGTCGGTGATCGCATTATCAGCGTTGGTGGCGAAGATGTTCCCGACTGGGCGTGGGTGGGGACGCTGATCCAAAAACATGGTTCAGCCAATGAAGTCTTAACAGTGGTTGTGGAACGTGCTGGTGGAACACTGGAACTCGATGTCACACCGGCTAAAAGTAAAAGTGGCACATTTTCCAGTCGCCTGATCCTTGGGATAACCAATAAACCCGCGGATGCAGACTTGCAGGCACAGGCCAGTCGCGTTTACTTTATGCATAAATATGGCCTGATTGACGCATTCCAGGCTGCTTCATCTGAAATGTGGCGCCTGACCCGCACCACGCTGGGTCTGCTTGGCCGCATGCTGACCGGTACGGCATCGGTCAGGAACCTTTCCGGCCCTATCAGCATTGCGCAATTTGCCAATAGTTCTGCCAACGCGGGCTTGTCCAGTTTCCTGTTTTTCCTTGGCGCCATCAGTCTTAGCCTGGGTATTCTGAATTTACTGCCAATTCCTGTCCTGGATGGGGGGCATTTGCTCTATTACCTGATAGAATTAGCCAAAGGAAGCCCGGTATCCGAGCAAACGCAGGCAAAAGGTCAGTATATTGGTCTTTTAGCACTGTTTGGCTTAATGGGCATTGCATTTTTTAACGATATTTTACGTCTGGTCGGATAGACTTCCTGCCTCAGAAAAAGAAAATCTTACGGATCTGAATACATGAGAAGAATCTTAATTATCCTGCTGTGTGGACTGTTTTCAATAAAGTCCGCCCTGGCACTTGATGCGTTTGTCGTTTCCGATATCAGGGTCGAAGGATTACAACGTATTTCAGAGGGTACTGTATTCAATTATTTGCCCATAGATGCCAACGAGCTGTTAACCGCTGCCAAGGCACGCCAGGCAATTCGTGCTTTGTTCAAGACCGGTTTTTTCAGTGCCATCGATCTTGAACAGGAAGGCGACATCCTGATTATCAGGGTGCAGGAACGTCCAGCCATTGCCAGAATCTCCCTATCTGGTAACAAGGCTATCAAGGACGAAGACATGTTTCCCGTCCTCGCTGATATTGGTCTCTCCGAGGGTGAGGTTTTTCAACCCCAGTCACTGGATCGCATCAAACAGGAACTGGTCAGGCAATATTTCAGCCAGGGGCGTTATGCCGTCTCGGTTGAAAGTCGTGTGGTTGAACTGGACCGTAACCGGGTGCGTATCTCCATCACCATCAAGGAAGGTGACACCGCAGAAATAAAACACATCAATATCGTTGGCAACACGCTGTTCACCGATAAAGAGATCAAGAATGACTTCGAATCAAAAATCCCGCCATTCTGGAAAGTCTGGTCCAAGGATGACCAGTATTCACGTGAAAAACTTTCCGGTGATCTTGAGAAAATCCGTTCTTATTACCAGGATCGCGGTTACATAGATGCAAATGTTGAATCAACTCAGGTGTCGATCAGTCCGGATAAACAGGACATCTACATCACTGCAAACATCATAGAGGGTGAGCAGTACAGCGTTGAGAAAATCCAGGTAACCGGTGATCTCGTGATCGAAGAAGCGACCCTGAGACGCCTGATCATGACTCAGAAAAATGACATATTCTCACGCAAGAAAATGGAACAGAGCGTGGAAAATATTACCGCAATTCTTTCAAATATCGGCTATGCCTTCGCCAATATTAACCCGATCCCGCAGATAGACAGGGAAAATCGCCTGGTCACCATTAATTACTTTGTGGATCCGGGTAAACGGGTTTATGTACGCCAGATCACTTTTGTTGGCAATAGCGGTACCAAGGATGAGGTTCTGCGACGGGAAATGCGTCAGTTTGAAGGCGGCTGGTTCTCACAAGCCGCTGTTGATCGCTCCAGGATTCGTTTGCAACGCCTGACCTATTTTGAATCAGTCAATATTGAAACACCCGCAGTACCGGGAACAGATGACCAGATTGACGTAATCGTTACCGTAGCTGAACGTGCTGCAGGCAGTTTTTCCGTCGGTCTTGGCTACTCACAGATCCAGGGCCTGATTGCCTCCTTGAGCATTCAGCAGGACAACTTTCTCGGTAGCGGCAAACGCGTGGGGCTGGCACTTTCCCACAGCAGAATTATCAGTAGTTTTTCCCTGAGTTATGACAACCCCTATTGGACCGAAGACGGTGTCAGTCGGGGGTTTTACCTGCGTTACCAGGAGTTTAACCAGGCTGGCGCCAATATTTCGACCTTTACCAGTACCGAGGCAGCTGCCGGAATGAACTTTGGTTTACCATTGACCGAGGTGGATTATGTACGTGCCGGTCTCGGCATCAGACAGACCGATCTGAATATCGGCGCGTTTGTACGTGAGGTGGAGTTCCGGGACCCGGACGATCCGGACAATATCCTCTGTAATGACCTCAACAACAACGGCATTTGCCCTGAAGAATACTTCGTTCCGAACCCGTTTGACCCCTTGTCAAAATCACTGGACCACAATGGTGACGGCATGATTGATGACAAGGAACGGGACTTCAGGACCTATGATTTCACTTTGGCATGGAGTCGTGATACACGTAACCATTTCCTGAACCCGACACGCGGTTCATCACAACGTGTGACCATCGAGACTTCACTACCCGGCAGTACCCGCCAGTTCTACAAGCTTTTCTACCGTGGTGCAAAATATTTCCCGATATGGGGAGACCTGGTGTTCTCCCTACATGGCGACGTGGGTTATGGCGATGCTTATGACGACTATGACGACACGTCACTTGCCACACCCGTTGACATTACCATTCCACCGGGCTTTGAACGCGAGTGCCTTGATGAAGAAGTGATGGCTCTGGATACCGGCTTGCCGTTTTATGAACACTTTTACGGTGGTGGTGTGCGTGACATACGCGGCTTTGAGGACAATACCCTTGGACCCAAAGACACCGCCTGCCGTGCAGTTGGCGGTGACCTTAAAGTTTCCGGCGGCCTTGAGGTCGCCATTCCAACCCCGTTCACAAAGGGTGGCGGATCCCGTATCGCACTATTCGTGGATGTTGGCAATGTGTATGAGAATTTAGATAAGTTCGATGCAAGTCTGTTCAGAGCCTCTGCAGGTATTTCCGTGACCTGGCAGGCACCCATCGGACCCATCATCATGAACTACGCATTCCCGATCAAGGAGTTCCACGGCGATCGCACGGAAAGCCTGCAATTCTCATTTGGAACAACGTTCTAGGTCAAACCAACGCTTAATACTTCGTTCAGAAGCCCAAAAAGGGTACAATTTGAGGTTATGAAGCGCTTTATGCCCATACTGCTGATGTTTTTGATGATCGTTGCCATCCCGGCTACGGCTCAGCAGCTACGTGTGGGTTATGTAGATATGAAGCAAGTGCTTGATAACGCCCCGCAGGTTCTGGCAGGCCGGGAAAAACTCGACCTCGAATTTCGACCCCGTAACGAAACCATTGAATTTCAGGAACGCCAGGTGCAGGCCATGGATGACCGCTTGCAAATGGGCGACCTGACAGAAGATGCCCGAATACGCCTTGACCGTGAATTGCGCGAAATGCGACGCAATGTTAACCGGCAAAAAGAAGATCTGCGTGACGAACTATCTTTCCGGCGCACCGAAGAAGTCCAAAAGCTGGAAGACCAGATCAACCAGGCTGTTGAAGAGATTGCACGTAACCATGGTTACGACCTGATACTCTCAAGCCCGGTTGTATACGCGGACCCATCGCTACATATTACCCAGCTTATCCTGGATCAGCTCAGACTGGAGTATGAGGCGGATAAGCGGGAACGATCATTACGCTAAAGCCCACCCAGGCTTTCCGGGGTAAAGAACAATATTGTTTGTAACAAAAAGGTGGGCAACATTACCTACCCTACTTAAAAGGTGATGCCAGAAAATGACAGAGAACATGATTAAAACACCCATTGAACTCAAAGAAATCATGGAAATACTGCCTCATCGCTATCCAATGCTGCTAATTGACCGGGTGCTCTCTTATACATTGGAGCCGGAAATTACGCTTACAGCAATTAAAAACGTGACCATAAACGAGCCGTTCTTTCCGGGCCACTTTCCAGAAAATCCGGTCATGCCAGGGGTTTTGGTAATTGAAGCAATGGCACAGGCCTGTGGCATCCTGGCACACGTCGCCCTTGTTACAGCGGATATTAACGACATTTACTACCTGGTCAAAATTGACAATGCCAAATTCAACCGCATGGTTGTACCCGGTGATCAGCTTTTAATGGAAGTAAAACAAACCCGCATCATGCGCGGCATGGGCAAGTATGAAGCTCGTGTGACCGTTAACGGTGAGCGTACCGCCAGTTGCGAATTATTGTGTTCCGGAGCCTAATAACTTACATCGCATTGAAAGAGCAGGTTTTATCATGATCCATCCAACAGCGCTGATTGACCCCAAAGCCGAACTTGCCGATGACGTTGAAGTTGGTGCGTTTACAATCATAGAAGCCAAGGTGCGCATAGATGCCGGCACTCGCATCCGTTCACATGTGGTATTGACCGGTCGCACAACGATTGGCAAAAACAACCATATTTTCCAGTTCGCTTCCCTTGGTGAACAACCGCAGGATAAGAAATACGCCGACGAAGACACCGAGCTCATCATTGGTGACAACAACACCATCCGTGAATTGTGTACTTTTAGCCGTGGTTCCATGCAGGGCGGAGGCGTGACCCGGATCGGCAATAATAACTGGATCATGGCCTGCGTACATATAGCACATGATTGTGTTTTGGGTAGTGACATCATTATGGCCAACAATGCATCGCTGGCCGGACATGTGACAATTGGCAATTATGCGATTTTGTCGGGTTATTCGTTGATTCACCAGTTTTGTACCGTTGGCGAGCACAGCTTCACTTCTTACGCCAGCCATGTAAACCAGAGTATTCCGCCTTATGTCACCGTGGCCGGTGAAAAAGCCCATGTCAAAGGCATCAACTCGGAAGGTCTCAGGCGGCGTGGCTTTACATCAGAACAGATCAGCCAGGTCAAGCGTGCTTACAAGGCGCTTTACCGCGAAGGCCTTCCGCTTGAAGAGGCCACTGCAAAAATCAATGAAATGGCTATCGCTTCACCCGAAATAAAGCCGCTGGTAGATTTCCTCAAAACGGCTGAGCGCGGCATTATTCGCTGATGATCATTACCCTGGTAGCCGGGAGAAGCATCGGGCGATCAATTGGGTGCGGCTTTAATTCAGGCCATTCGTATTAAAAATCCGGATACCCGCTTTGCCGGTATTGGCGGCCCCTTGATGAAGGCAGCGGGCATGGACTGCTGGTGGGATTCAGACCAACTATCAGTCATGGGCCTGTTTGAAGTCATCAACCACATCGCCCGCTTGTTTTCATTACGGCGCCAACTGGTTTCGCGACTGGTAGATCTGAAACCTGATGTGTTCATCGGCATCGATGCACCGGATTTTAATCTTGGCGTGGAAAAAAAGCTCAAGATGAGGGCCATCCCGGTAATCCATTATGTCAGCCCCACTGTCTGGGCCTGGCGTTCCGGCAGAGTCAAGACCATCGCGAAGGCGACCGACCGGGTTATGTGCCTTTTCCCATTTGAACCGGCCTATTTTCAACAGCAAACGGTGGCCGTAGATTATACCGGCCACCCCATGGCCGATGAAATACCCCTTCAGGTAGATGCTGAACCTGCACGTTTGGCACTGGGTATCAAACCCACCGGTCCATGCATTGCGTTGCTTCCCGGCAGCCGGCTGGCAGAGGTTGAGAAGCTGTCTGCTCCAATGCTTGAAGCGGCCGCCATCATGACTGCACGCTATCCGGATATCAACTTTCTGATGCCGGCTGCATCAGAACTTGTGCGTGACCATTTTGAATCAGAACTGCGCCGGTTTCCCGCTGTGAATTGCCGGGTTTTCACAACTCGAAGCAAAGAGGTTATGGCCGCCGCAGACGTGGTGATATGCGCATCAGGCACTGCAACACTTGAGGTCATGCTGGTAAACCGCCCGATGGTGGTCTGCTACCGCCTCTCTGGCATGACATACAAGATGGCAAAATGGTTCAAGCTGGTAAAAACCCGCTTCTTTTCCCTGCCGAACATCCTGGCCTCGGAAAAACTGATACCGGAATTGCTGCAGCAGGAGGTGACGGGCCAGGCTATCGCGGAAGAGGTTCACACTTGGCTGACTCAGCCCGAACTGCGCGAGAATCTTAAACAACGATTTGACCTGTTGCACCAGCAATTGAGAATTGATGCTGCAACCACCGCGGCTGAAGTGGTGCTACGACACATCGCGGACTCTGAGAAAACGTGAACCTGGAAGCGGGGGTAGATGAAGCCGGACGCGGCCCACTGGCAGGTCCGGTGGTGGTGGCGGCAGTAATTCTGCCGGAAAACTATGCTCTGGACTTCCTGGATGACTCAAAACGCCTGAGTGCTAAACGACGCGAGCAACTGGCCCCTCAAATTGAAGCCCAGGCTATTGCCTTTGCCGTGGAATTTGTTGAAGTAGATGAAATTGACCGCGTCAATATTCTGCAGGCCACTTTGAACGGCATGCAAAGAGCCGTAGAAAATCTTGAGCCCGCCCCCCGCCTGGCATTAATTGATGGAAACCGAGCACCGCGTTTGTCCTGTGAGGTTAAAACCGTGATCGGAGGTGACCGGTTGATAGCGTCTATTTCAGCCGCTTCGATACTGGCCAAGGTCTATCGTGACCGCTTGATGTTGTCCTTGCATGGTCTGTATCCCGCTTATGGTTTTGACCGGCATAAGGGTTATCCGACCGCCCATCACCTGGATCGCCTTAAGGTTCTCGGCCCCTGTCCCATTCACAGAAAATCATTCGCACCGGTTCGCAGGGCAATTGCCGGATTATTTCCCGTCGATAAATGACTCGATATCTTGCCTGGTTATCGGCCCCAGGAAAGTCTTAACCGGATACCCGCGGGGGTTCAGGATAATCGTTGTAGGTAACGCCTTTGGGGCTCCAAACGGTTCAGGTGGCTGATATACATCAACCTGCAATAAGGGATAACTTGGGTGGAATTCTTCCAGGAATTCATCAAAAACTTCCATTTCAGTATCTTCGAAAGCCAGGCCCAGTACGACGATATCATCGCGTGCCTCGTGCAAGGCAGACAAGTCGGGGATTTCCTTACGACAAGGTGTACACCAGGTTGCCCAGTAATTGAGCACCAACCACTTGCCCCGGAACTCACTCAGGCTGACCTCTTCGCCCTGCAGACGCTGCAAAGTAAAATCGACAGGCGCTCCACTTTCATTGGCTGCCGAAAGATTTGGTGAATTAAGCATCAGGGCTGTCAAAACCATGGTTAATATTCTTGTCATTTTTATTCCTTTGTCATGACTCGCATTGGGTGTACATATCCTTCAGTGATTGCTGCATATTCAACTCACCATGTATAACAGACCTGAAAAAGGCCGCATCCCATTCGCTTTTACTGGGAATTTCCAAAATCTCGCTAACCGGCAGATAATATTCGCCGGCACGATACAGATCCAGCAAGCTGACCGTATCCAGGTCGCGACTAAGGAGCCAGTTCCCAGCTTCACTACGGGTAACAAAACCTGCATCCAGTAGCAGACAAAGCTGGCTTACCAAGCCGGGTTCTGTCACGCCTTCCAGTGATTTCAGCAGTTCTTCAATGGAAAGTGCCTTACCCGTGGTTTGTGCCTTCCACAAGTATCCGACCAGGCGGTAAGCAAGTAGAAACTTCCACTTCTTCGGCCAACCCCAGTCAACGTTCCGATCATTGAAAGTGGTCAATGAAGCTGCCAGCGAAGCACCCAACAAAACCACTATCCACACCAGGTATAACCAGAACAGAAAGATAGGAATGGTAGCCAGGGCGCCATAGATAACGTTGAAACTGGCATTCGCCACAAAAGCGACAAACGCATTCTTGGCCAAAGCAAATAAAAGCGCAGATACAAAAGCACCGACGGCGGCATGCGAGAAGTGGACACGGCGGTTAGGGATCAGAAGAAACATCAATGCAAACATAAGCCAGGACAAAGAAAACACACCAAACGCGCGCCAGTTTGAATGTGTGGATACACCCATTGCCACCTGCTCGAATATCGGCTGGGCACTGAGGGCAATTGCGGAACCAAGGGCCAGTGGACCCAATGTCAGTACCGCCCAGTACATCACGACCCGGTTGCGTATACTGCGTGCCGTCGGCACCCGCCAGATCAGGTTGAATGCCCGTTCAATTCTGACCATCAACAGCAGTGCAGTTATAATCAGAAAAATCGTGCCCGCCAGGGTCAGGCTACCCACACTTTCGAGGAAACCGGTCAGGTAGCTCTGTATCTGATCCCCTGAATCGGGTACAAAATTGGTGAATACAAATGTTTGCAGTTGTTCGCCCCACTGCTGGAATACCGGGAATGCCGAAGCCACGCCGAACACAACCGCCAGCAGCGGCACCATCGACAACAGGCTCGTATAACTCAGGGAAGCAGCCTCATCAAACAATCTGTCTTCACCGAAATGACGCCAGACATGGGCTGCCAACCGCTTGATGCGGGGCATGCTGCTGAAAGATTCCAGTACGTTCATATTAATGGGGTCAGGTTCATTTTTCGACTCTGGCTATTAGTGGAATTGAAAGAATCATTATTCAAAAAATGAACCTGACCCCGTTCGTGGTAACCCTGTTCATGGTAACTGTATAATAACCAGCCCATTCACACACTGACAGAAGGTTACCAGTTTGAAAGTTCAAATACTGCATAATCCCCGTTGTTCAAAATCCCGCGCCACGCTCCAGGTACTTGAGGAAAACGGTGTTGAACCCGAAATCATCCTCTACCAGGACACACCGCCCGATGTGGAACAACTGACTTCAATCCTCGATCAACTCAATATGCAACCCAGGGAACTGATGCGCAAAGGCCAGTCTGAATATAAAGAACTGGGTCTGGATAATGAGCAACTCAGTAATGAAGAGCTGATTGCAGCCATGATAAAGACGCCTATCCTTATTGAACGGCCTATCGTGCTGGCAAATGGCAAGGCTGCCATTGGCCGTCCACCCGAATCTGTACTGGATATTCTCTGAACAGGCAATGAAGCGCTGGACCCAATTCATGCTGGCTGCCTATTTTGGCACGCTGGCATGGCAGGTCATCTGGCATGGATTACTACCACCACCCTATGGCGCCAGGAATATCTGGCTGGTGATTGTTGCCTGTGTACCGCTGCTGATTCCCGTGACCGGTCTGATCCGTATGAAATACCGCAGCATGATCTGGGCCGGCTTGTTGCTGATGCTCTACCTCGCGGCAGGCATCATGGAAATCTGGGTTAACCCACCACAAAGATTGCCCGCACTGGTGCAGGTAGCGCTGGCAGTTTTCTACCTGTCTGCTTTCAGGAAACGCAACCAGGCTTAGCGAGCCTCTGATCAACTCTGAGGCTCCCTAGGAATCTGTCGGCCTGGCAGTGACTTCGATCTCCCGCAATGGCTCGGGACGGGATGTGAAGAACTGCCGGTAGAGGATGTTGATACGGGTCAGTGCATACATCAGGCTGGCTGGTACTGATCCCTGCCGGCGCACGGCTTCCGGTTGTGCTGACCAGGCTTGCCGGAGTTGGTCCAGTCGTTCATGGGCAATGCCCTTGACAGATGTGAGTGGTACGTTATCTACGCGGAAGCGACGTAAAGTTCGTCCCTCCAGCAAACCTGCATCTCCCGCAACGGCCATGCGGATGGTATCGGAGTTGGACAGCGATTCCGGATAAAATAATATCATCTGCATCCGTATCAAAGACTTGGCTATTGATACCTGTGACATCTCATCAAATAACGATACATCATCACCTTCTGAATTCCGTGCGCCTGGCAACAATACCCGCTGGTAAATTTCGGCCTGCTCAGCCTGGTATAAAGATTGCAGGTGTTGATTCAGCCGGGTTGTAATCTCTGGGGCGAGTGGCATTTCCAGCGCTGTAACGCCGATCCCAGTAACAAACCAGTCTCGCCATTCTGCTCCCCGATCCCAGTTGTTTTGCAACAAACGTGAAGGCACTTTCCTTGATGCAGCGAGATAGGTCAGGCGGTTGGGTACTATGCCACCCCGTTTTTCCCGTAACGGTGTAACCACTCGGCTTCCCACCCACTCCACTGGACAGCTATCATTCAATACTTCTTCAGAGGTCTGCGCGAACAGATAATGATGTTCTTCCGGACTGGTAAAACGGAAACCGAAAATATCGCTGACCTGCTCTTTTCCCGCAACCTGAACTTTTTCTATATATCGACCCACAAGATCAAAACTCAGGTGTCCAAAATAATTGGCCACATTTTCATCATCCGGCCGAACCAGTTCTGAACGGCGCTCTACCCACTCCATATTGCGGTAACAGATTTCAATGCGGCCCATTCCTGTTTGCTCGGCGAGCAGATACTGATCCGGGAACAGCCCGATCAACGCCCGTGTGGTACTCAGGTCACCAGACATCTCACAAACTGCCTGCGTATCACATGGCTCAATAACAAGGCTATCGGGGCGGTAAGCTGTTGTCTGCGAAGCATCCTGCTCGAGTAAAACATCGGCTTCGGGGCTGAGTCGCCGTATACGAAAATCCGCTTCGGCATTTTCTATACCAAGATTCAGCTCGCGCAACGCAAGCTCATAGTCCACCAAGCCGCGACTGACTGGATCATTGATACCCGTGCCGGCAGCGGCTAAACACGCCACTTGTTTTGCCAGACCCAGGATCAACTGCTCACCTATGGTGCGCATTTTTGTAAGCCGGGCTTCATTCTCAGGCGTTTGAAAATATACGGGGCCATCTTCAGCGAACCAGGCCATCGTGTTTGCAAGCACGGCCCATTCCAGCGGATTAGGCAGTGCCGTGGCTGGTGGCTGGCAGTCAGTGGAATAGCGGTCGTGTAAATAACCGATACCATAGTTGATTCTCTGCCAGGGGGTAATGCTTAATTCCCGTCGCAATGTATCGGTCGTAAACGGACCATTCATATCACCCGATAATTCCGCCAGACGGGTTTCCTGATCTGCCAGTTCTAACAAGGTTTCCATACAGGCGTCGAACTGGCTGCGCGTCATGGTCTCGATACCGTCGTCATTCATACTGACGGCGATGCTGATACAAATATCAATTTCCTCGACGATTCGGCCACGAACCGGCGTATCGAAATAATAGCCCATATCCGGAATTAACAGTGCCAGCTGTGCGACCGCATCGGCCAGGGTAGCTCGTAATGCATTGATCCCAACATCATTCGAATTGGCAATACTTTGCAGTACCTCATAGCTTGACGTCATCACTGTATTCAGCCGTGGGTCTACCCTGGCAAAATCCACGGCGTAATGTGCCGATATAGCGGGTAGCTCTGCCACCAGCCAGTCAACCATCGAAAATGTTTCATCCACATCTGCAGGAAACTCAAGCAAACTGGATGTAACTGCCAGCAAACCCTGGATAAACTCGAAATAATGACCCTCATGCAGGCCATCAATAAGGCTGACCAGGTACAAACTATTCCTGAACTGGCTACGAACGCGGATATTTTCAGAGGCTGATAGTCGTGAAATGTCATTGAGTATTGAATATCGAAGCTGCACAAGGCCCTGTCTGTCAGGGGGACCCGCATCAACCGTACTCAACACCACAACTGACATCGCTTTTGAAATATTTTCCGCCACCTGCACATGGCGCGATTCATCAACCGGTGTATCGTCCGAAATTTCAACCCGGGAACCCGCATCCAATATCAGTGGCGCCAGCATTGGCCTGTCCGTAAACCAGGCACCTTCTACCACTTTCCAGGCGGCATCCCGTGAATCCTGGGATTCTGTCAACTTCAGGAAAGCATCCCAGAGAGCAATGGCGTCTGCCTCGACTTCAAGCAACAAGATTGGAAGGTTTGCTACCGCGAGCCGCTCTCCTGCCCGTTGGAAAACCTGGTGAAGCAACTCACTTTCAGAATTACGGCCTGGAAACACCAGTTCCGTATATTCAAGGTCATGTTGCTGTAATTCTTTAATCACCAGCCAGGCGGCAGGATCGAGCACCGAGCTACGTGGCTGCACCCATCCATAACGGTCAACCAGCGATTGCAACCAGGCACGGTCAAGCAGATAGTTTTTCGCCAGGGCGGCGTGATCGACCTCAAACCCTTCTTCAACCTGACTCAGCACATTCGCTGCGACTGACAGGTCCAGTAATGCCTGTTCACGTAAGCCGGGCGTTGCAACTGCCAGCGCCATTTGATGGCTGTCCGGCAGCGAAACTATTACTTCTGCCGGCTCTTGCGCGGATACCAAGGTTTGCTCAGGGGTTTGCTCCTGAATCTGCGCCACCAGGCCGGAGGGCAACAGTAAAAACAGCAGACACAACAACAGGCATACAACAGTAGAAAGTCTGCTGCATTGCGAGCTTATTGTTTCTGCTATGCCCCGGCGGGCCTTAATAGTCATATTTATTTTTCCGTAACCCTTGCAGGCTATACTACCTGTTGCTATATAACAGCGGCAATGAATTCAGTCGGATAATCATAATGAAAAAAATACTAATTGTTACCACTGGTGGCACCATCGACAAAATCTACTTTGACGATATGAGCGATTACCAGATTGGTGACCCGCAAATCGGGGAGATTCTTAACCTGATGCACGTTGGCTTTGAGTTTGAAATCAAATCCATGTTGCGAAAGGACAGCTTGCATTTCACAGAGGAAGACAGGATCGCAATCCATGCAGAGATCTCTGCCAGTGACGCGACGCATGTGCTGATCACCCATGGCACTGATGGCATGGTTAAAACAGCCTTGATGCTGGAAGATATCCCCGGCAAAACCATGGTTTTGACCGGTGCCCTGCATCCGGCGCGGTTTCGTGATTCTGATGCGGTATTTAATATTGGCTGTGCTATTGGTGCTTTGCAGGCCTCTCCACCCGGGGCCTGGATTGCGATGAATGGGCTGTATTTGGGATCCAAAGAAGGTGCGGAAGAATCGTAGCAAAAACCGCTTTGAGGCACTTTCTTAAAGACTCGCACAATTCGGCGGGGGTTGGGTACTCCTCCTGAGACCGTGAGCCGACAGGACGTCGGCGCCCGAGCGGCCACATGGATGTGCTTGTAGCGTGTCTCAGGAGGAGTACCCAACCTCCGCCGAATCCCTGGGGGATCCTTGAAGATCAGCACCATGGCCCAGGCCAGCCTCTCGACCAGTTCCCGCATCCCGGCTTAGAGTTGTGGATTCTTTTGGGAATTTATCGTTCTACACGGCCAGCTTAACCGCATGAATTAACAAGCCGACCAGGCCACCCACCAGGGTGCCGTTGATGCGGATGAATTGCAGGTCGCGGCCAATTGCCAGTTCGACACGGCGACTCATGTCTGCTCCGTCCCAGGATCTCACCGTGTCGCTGATCAGGCTGGCAATCTGGGCGCTGTTACGGCCGACTATCAGCGTTATTGCATCTACCAGCCAGTCATTTACCCAGGCTTGCATATCCGGGTCGCCGTCCAGTTCTTCGGCTACTCCGTCCAGCCATTGCCCGACCTGTTCCCTGATCACTGACTCCGGTTTTTCTATATCTGTTTCGATATTTTTTGCCAGTTCACGCCACAATCCGTACAGGTAATCCTGCAGTTCATCATTGGCGAGCAATTGTTGTTTGAACTCGTCACCTAAACGACGGTGCTCCGGATTGGACTTCAGGTCTAACGCGAGGCTTTGTACCCACAGGTTAAAACGGTCACGCAAGGGGTGTTCCTGATCCAGTGCCATTTCGAATAATTGGTGCTCGATCCGCTCAAGCATTTTTTTCAAAATACGGTCGTCAACAAAACCCGGTAGCCACCATGGGCTTTCCTTTTTTACCTTTGTGCGGATTGCATCACGGTTGTCATGCACAAGGACAATGGTGTAACGCAATACCTGGGTCAGAATCTGTTGGTGCCTTTGTCCCCGCACCAGCCAGTCCAGCGTGTTGCCAAGTAGTGGCGCCAGGGCGATATTTGCCAGTTGTTTGCTGGAAAGTCTTGAGAGAAACCGGCGTACGCGTTTTTCATGCAAGGCACCGAGTGCCCAGCGAAGTACCGCAACCGTGAGCTCATCTACGCTGCGGCGTCCCTTCTCACTTTTAAGCCAGGTGACTACAAATGCTGCCAGGTTGGTGTTTTGTAGTTTCTTGCGTACCACGGCCGGCTCAAGAAAGTGGTCGGCGACAAAACGCGACATGCTTTCGCCAATATCATTTTTCCGGTTTGGGATAATGGCCGTATGCGGGATGGGAATGCCCAAAGGGTGGCGAAAAAGCGCAACTACGGCAAACCAGTCGGCCAGCGCACCAACCATTCCGGCTTCTGCGAAAGCATGCATCCAGGTCGCCCAGGTGGCCGGATTATTCAGGGTAAAAGCGAATAATACTGCCATTAGCAACAAAAGCAGAAGCGGTATGCGCTTCATTCGGCGCAGTTGTATTGCCTTATCCATAGCGTGTTATGGCCTGATGGCCTGTAAATACCAGGACATGAATTTCCAGGTGAACTCTTCCATTTTCGAATATGGCCCTGGTTCATAAAAGCGCGAGTTCACACCTTCCGCGTTGTATTCAATGATACGTTTGTCAGCAGCAGTAGTCACATCCCATAACCAGGTGAGACGTGCTTTGTCGTAGTCTTTACCTTCCTCGGCATCACCGTTGACCAGCCATGTGATATCACACTCGGACTTGTTCAGTGAAACCGGTGTAAACCGGTAGATTACAACGTAGTCGCAATAGGCCAGGGCAAATGTGACCGGACCGATCTGGAAATCTGTGGTGCCGCCGTCGTAGTCTTTTATCTCACCCATCAGTGGCGCCACCGGCTGGCCGTCATCACTGCCGGTAATGTGACCGCGCCACATCGGGTAACGTTCATAGGCATAGCCGATGCCAAAACCCGGTTCATCGAGATAAACACGGCTCCTTGTTTCTTCACTCAGGCCACAAACAATAGCCCGCGACATCACCTCTTCCATTAAATCTACTGAACGGGCACCCGGCTTGGCCAGGCTATGGCCACGTGTATATTCGGGGTGTGAAGGTGCACAGTGGTAACACTCGGTATAGTTTTCGACTGACAGTTTCCAGTTTGCATCGATCGAATAGGTTTGCCGGTGCGCTACCCTGGCCTGATCAAGACGGTACGGCCGCAGACAACCGGTTAAACCTTCGCGGACCAGCTCAAATGATGAAGGTTGCTCGGAAAAATTAATGTAAATCATACCTTCCAGTATTTCGGCATGGATTTTTTTAAGCTTGATTGCAGACTTGTCAAAGTCATCAGGCATGTGGGCTGCGGAATACAAGTGGCCATCCAGGGAATAACTCCAGCCATGGTAGCGGCAAACCAGTTTTTTGGAACAACCACTATTATCGAGGCAGATTTTTGAGCCCCGGTGCCGACAGACATTCAGCAATGCATTAACCGAGTTGTCCTCAGAACGGACGATAATGACCGACTCGCCTGCCATTTCAAACAGGAACCAGTCGCCGACACGGGGGATTTCGCTCAGGTGCCCGGCATATAACCAGCTTTTGAGGTAGACCTCTTCAACGTCCCGCTGATAAATGTCGTTATCGGTATAAAAGGCCTGATCCAACGAGGTCCTGGCAGTTTGTGCGTCAATGAGCGCTGTTATTGCTTGATCGTCCATGATTTCCTTTTTGACTTGTTATTCTAACGTGCCCAAACAGAGAAATGATCGGGGAAAACACCCCGCAGGTAGGACATACTTACTGCCCGTGCCTGCTCCGGGGTCATTTCTGTCGGGTCGAGCAGTAAATCCAGCCATAAGCCTTCACTCATGGCCAACAGGCCGGTGGCTACATCCTTGGCCCGCATTATATAGGTGCCTTCCATGATGATGGTTTCACATAGCCTGGTTAATACCTGCTTATACTCCCGGCTACTCTCTGCGCAAATCTTTCGATAGGTAAGCCGTGAGCGACTCTCACCCCAAAAGGCAAACCAGACCGCCAGCTTGTTTCGCTGACATATCCGTTTATCAAAATCTGCGGCCACTACCGCGCTCAGTTTTTTGTCTGCGGAATCACCGCTGTTATTCAGAGCCTTGTACCAGGCGGTGCGGTACTCATCAACAACATAACGCAGTGTTCCTTCCAGCAAGCGTTCCTTACTTTTGAAATGCAGATTGATAATGCCCTGACTGAGCCCCGCTTCCTTAGCCACGGTCGCCATGGTGGTCTCAGACAGACCATGTTTTGCAATCGAACGTATGGTTGCCTTGATCAGCTGGGTCTGGCGCTCCTCCTTGGATGCAGTACGCCGCTTCAACCGGGGTTTTGTTACTGATTGATTCAAACCGGGCCCTCATTCAAGAAATCATAAAAACAGTAAGCTTGCCGTATCAGCTTAGTTCTTTTCACCAGTCTTTTCAATGAATGAACAATCATTCATTTGCTATAGACAGAAGCGCTAAGGTGTGCGAACCTATGGCACTGACACACAGGGAGCCCTACAGCGTGAAAAAATATGATGCCATCGTCATAGGTGCGGGCCATAACGGCCTGACGAATGCAGCTTACCTGGCCAAAGCAGGGCTTAATGTCCTGATGCTTGAAAAAAACTCTTACATTGGTGGCGCCACAGCCAGTCGTGAATTACACAAGAACTGGATATATTCCAACGCCTCTTATGTCAGCAGCCTGTTGCGGCCGGAAATATTTCGCACCATGGAGCTGGCAAAATATGGTCTGCAGATCGTTCCATATGGCGGCGCCGCTACCATGTCCCAAAATGGCGATTACATAGGTTCATTTGTTGATCCGGATGTATCCCGCCGTGACATGGCCCGCCTCAGCCCGCGTGATGCGGATGCCAAGGTTCGTTTTGACCGCGACCTCATGCGCCAGTGCCGGTTTATCAGGCAGTTTCTGTTGCGCACTGCCCCGGATCCGACCTCCTTCAAGCCTCGCGACCTGATGGGGATGTTTGACCTGGGTAAGGCGTTAATGAATCTCGGCGAAGACGTTATATACGACATGATGCGTCTCTACACGATGAGTATTTCAGAGTACCTGGATGAGTATTTTGAACATCCTCTGATCAAAGCGGCCAAGGCAGGCAGTGGCATTATCGGTTCTGCCATGGGTGTCATGTCACCTGGAACCGCATACGTACTGCTGCACCATGCCATGGGCGATGTCGATGGCACCATGGGAGCCTGGGGGTTCGCGCGTGGTGGTACAGGCGCCATCGCCAGGGCAATGAAAGACTGCTTTGAAGACCATGGTGGCACGCTCCTTAATAACGCCGGTGTGGAACAGATCCTTGTGAGAAACGGCAAGGTTACAGGCGTTGCACTGGAAAACGGTGATGAATACCAGGCCGATGTTGTTGTTTCCAACATGACACTGCCGCGTACTTTCCTGGAATGCATGGATAAAAATGATCTCGATCCGGAATTTCTTCGCAAGGTGAAGAACTTCAAAATTCGCGGTTCATCCGGCAAGGTCAATATGGCACTGGATGGCTTACCCAAATTTACTGCGCTGGAGGGTAACCCTGAACTCATCAGCGGAGATTTACACCTGGTTGATACGGTTGAGCGGCTGGAGCTTGCTTACGACGATTGGAAAAATGGCACATGGTCGAAAGATCCCTATCTCGATATAACTATACCCTCGCTAACAGATCCGACCATGGCGCCGCCAGGTAAACATTTCATGTCGGTATTCGTGCAATATGTGCCACCCAAGGTACACGGCAAGGACTGGACCGATGACCAGGTTGATCAGTTTGGCCAGACCGTCATCAACCAGATCGAAAAATACGCACCAGGTTTTAAAGACCTGGTTCTGCACGCAGAAATACGTACACCACGCGAGTTGGAAAATGAAATCGGACTGAGCCAGGGCAATATTTTCCAGGGTGAACTGACCATGGATCAGTTGTTGTTCAACCGACCGATACCCGGTTATGCCCAGTATCGTGGACCCGCAAAAGGTCTGTATATGTGCGGCTCGTCAAACCACCCCGGTGGAGGCATTATGGCGGCTCCTGGCGCCAATGCTGCACGTGAGATTCTCAGGGATATTCGCAAACCCAATACAGTGCCGGAGGGCTGGATCGATGACTAATGCCAATAATCGTACCGTTATCATCGGTGCTGGCCACAACGGTTTGATCTGCGCCGCCTACCTTGCCAAAGCCGGCAAACAGGTAACTGTTCTGGAGGCTGCCGGCCAGGTTGGTGGTGCGGCCATTACGCGGGAATTTGCACCCGGCTTCAGGGTATCTGCGGGCGCACACCTGCTCTATATGCTGGACAAGAACGTACGCAAGGAATTATCCCTCGATTCAGCGGGCCTGTCATTTTCTCAGCAGGATATGAAAACCGTAGCATTGGCTGCGGATGGCAACCACCTGATGATTGCAGGCGATTTATTACAGGGTGCCAACATCAGCAGTGATGACCAGGCAGCGATGAAGGAATACCGGCGTTTTATGCAACGCTTTGCCGGGATATTCAACAAGCTGAATAACCGCATTCCACCCAGGGTTGGAACCAAAAACCGCAGCGACCTGCTGGGCCTGGCAAAAATGGCCCTGAATATTCGCATGCTGGGCCGGGATGACATGCGTGAGTTCCTGCGCATCGCAGCGATTAATATTTATGACATCCTGCAGGAAAACTTTGATAACCCCTTGCTTAAAGGCGCGCTTAGTATGGATGGCGTGCTTGGCACAAACCTGGGACCCCGTTCCAACAACAGTGTGTTTTGTGCATTACACCGCCAAAGCGGTCTGCAGGGCATGACTTTGCCCCGTGGCGGCATGGGTGCGGTCAGTGATGCACTGGCTGCTACCGCGACCAAACAAGGTGTCACAATCAGAACCTCTGCCACTGTCTCGCGCATCCTGATGGATGGTGACCATGTTTCCGGTGTCGAGCTTGAGAGTGGTGAGCAGATAAACGCCGGCACGGTAGTTTCCAATGCGGATCCCAAAACAACTTTCATGGAACTACTGGGTGCGCCTAATCTGGAAGCCGGTTTCGTCCACAAAATTCAGAATATCCGTATGCACGGCAATGCGGCCAAGTTACACCTGGCACTGGATGGCGTGCCGGAATTTAAAGGGCTTAATCAAAACCTGCTCATTGAGCGACTGCTTATCGCACCAGACATGGAATACGTGGAACGTGCTTTTAACAGCTCAAAATACGGCGAGCATTCGATCAAACCGGTGATGGAAATTATCATTCCAAGCCTGCAGGATAACAGCCTTGCGCCCGCGGGCAAGCATGTGCTCTCTGCAGTAGTGCAATATGCCCCATATCAACTTAAAGCGGGCTGGCCAGAGGCCAAAGCAGCATTCACAGAGCGGGTCATTGATTTGCTGGCATTATATGCACCGGGAATCCGTGAGCAGATAAGTCACACAGAACTGTTAACGCCGTTGGATATTGAACGTGAATTCCGTATCACCGGCGGTCACTGGCACCATGGTGAACTAGCCATAGATCAGTTTCTGATGCTGCGGCCTGCACCCGGTGCTGCGCAGTATGCAAGCCCGGTCAAGGGACTCTTTCTGTGTGGAGCAGGCAGCCACCCTGGTGGTGGTGTGATGGGTAGTGCCGGACGCAATGCCGCAAGCGCCGTACTGGGCGCCAAAAATCTGGAGAGCGGGTTATCATGAGTCAGATAAACGGAAAAGAGCCAATCAAAGCCATTGATTATTCAGCCAAATCGCACTACCTGACCAAGGCCTTTCGCAGTCCGTTCTACTCGCGCCAGGAGCCATTGAACCATTTGAAAGAATGGGGGCGCTGGGCAGACTACCTGTCACCAGGTGCGTACACCTGCTCAGTCATGGAATATTTTGCCTGCCGAAATACCTGCGCAGTGTTTGATTTAACCCCCATGTCCAAGTACCACATTAGCGGCAAGGACGCCCTGCCCTATTTGAATCGTCTGGTGACGCGCGAAGTCAGCAAAATCAAACCCGGCCGTGTTGGTTACAGCGTATGGTGTAGCGATGATGGCCAGGTCATTGACGATGGCACGATATTCCATCTGCGCGAAGGTGAATATCGATTGTGTTCACAGGAACGCCACCTGGACTGGTTACTGACCAACACCATCGGCTTTGACGTTTCGGTAGCAGAGGAAACCCACGATGTCGCCGCACTTGCACTGCAGGGCCCGACCAGCTGCGCAACACTTAAAAGAATGGGGCTTGAAGGTATCGAAAACATGAAGCCGTTCGATATCGAACATTTCCCTTTCGAGGGTACGCAGCTAACGGTATCGCGTACCGGATTTACCGGTGACCTGGGTTATGAATTGTGGATAGAGCCAGGGTACGCTGAAGTATTGTGGGACCGCTTGTTTGAAGCAGGCAGATTGCATGGCATACAAGCCATGGGCGACGAGGCGCTGTCCATGCTGCGCATCGAGGCCGGCTTTATCCAGGCACGCCATGAGTTCATGCCCGCACATGAAACTGTGCGCCACGGTCACACACGTTCACCTTTTGAACTCGGGCTTGGCTGGCTGGTTGATTTCAAAAAACCAAACTTCAATGGCCGCAAAGCATTGCTGGCAGAAAAGAAACACGGCCACCGTTACAATATGGTCAAGCTGGATATAGAAGGCAACAAACCTGCCCGTGATTCGTACGTATTTACAAAAAACAAGAAATTTGTCGGTACCGTAACATCAGCCATTTGGTCGCCATCAGCCAAGGCAAGTATCGCACTGGCAACTCTGGAGGCGCCACATGGTAAGCCTGGTGAAGAATTCCTGGTTGAAATCTATTACCAGAAAGAGCTGAAATGGAGCCGGGTGATGGTCACTGCACGCGTTGTTAAGAGTGTGTTTTATGATCCACCCCGAAAACGTCAAACGCCTCCGGCTGATTTCTGACGGGAGTATTAATCAATCACAACGAACCGGTGTTTTAGAAGATTGACCTGATATCTCCTCCACCATAGCAGGCAGAAGGTATCCAGGCAGTCGCTCGCGTAATTGTTTATAAATCCGGCAGGACTCTTCCGGCGATACATCAAAATGTGCCGCACCCTGCACCTTATCCAGACGATGCAGGTAGTAAGGGATGACCCGGCTTGTAAATAACTTGTTCGATAATTCTACTAATGTTTGCGCATCATCATTGACCCGCCTGAGCAAAACAGACTGGTTGAAAAGCCTGTAGCCCTGTTGAGATAACAAATTAAATACTGCCTGGTTGGGCCCTGATATCTCATTCGGGTGATTAATGTGGGTTACAAATACAATCTGCCCGTT
>PVMK01184701.1_pt1 | contig 41516 bp, 35 predicted proteins | sample 1853481 | NCBI WGS metagenome assembly PVMK01 (sample SAMN08533507, study PRJNA380276) | Marine sediment metagenome, whole genome shotgun sequencing project.
AGGTCGTCGCCATCTACACTTTCAGCATCCGAGATATCAACCAATATGCCACGCACCGGGTCAAAAGAAAAATTGCCTGCATTGGGTTTCATGTGTAAAAAATTATCTGTCATCGCGACAAAACTTGTCTGGGTCAGGCGATAAGGGACGGAATCGATGGAACAGTAGTCGGCTTCCGTAGTTACCGTTTCCAGGCAGTCACAGGGCATGGTTTTTGGGGGCAGGGAAGCGCCCATACACCAATTTTCATTATGTCCCCCGGTTGTAAACCAGGAAAAGGTGACTTTTTTGTTACGTTTGACCGCCTCAGACTGTGCAAAAGCTATAAAGGAGGTAATTTCTTCGGCAGCTGCTACCAGCTCACGCTTTTCTACTATGGCCTGAAATGTCGGGGTTGCGAGTGCGATGCCGAGAGCTACAATAACCAATACGATCGCCAATTCAATCAGCGTGAAACCCGCTGCATGTTTCAAACCAGCAGGTCTGAACTCAGACCCGATATTATTTAACATATCAATCGGTTTGCACATAGACATCCCACTCCCTTGGCAATTGTGTCACAGATATCTATAGTATAAGTACAGATCTAGCGATAATGCACAGGTCAAGCTACCGCCAGTCAGATAAACACAACCGTTTATCTATCGGAGTATAATTTGTGCATTCCAGAAGCAGAAAAAGGGAGCTTTGAACGTGAAACATAAAATCAACAGAAAAGGATTTTCATTGATTGAACTGATGATTGTGATTGCCATTATAGCCATACTGGTTGCCCTGGCATTGCCAAGCTATACACGGTATATACGTAAGGCCAACCGTGGCGAGGCACAGCAGTTATTACTGAATTGGGCAAATAACCAGGAAATCTGGCGCGCCAATGATTCAGACTATGCAACTGTCGGTGAAATACCGGTGCCAACGCACACGAGGTATACATTCACTCTACCCACGAGCACAGCGACAACATATACCCTGACCGCGACGCCGATTGGCGACCAGGCAAAGGATGAAGAACGGGGGGACCCCTGCGACCCGTTATCGCTGGATCAATCCAATTCAAAATCACCCGCAAATTGTTGGTAATACAATATATTTATCTGAATGTTATAGCGTTTTTCCCGAAATAAGGCGAAAATGATATAATACTGCAAACGGCAACCGGGTTTCGCCTTTGCATACCAACGCGATCAGACAATGGAAACAGACCACAGCTGCCGCACTGGCGGCTGTTGTATTGTTGCCTTTCCTGTATTCCGGCCACGACCGCCCCAGCCGTTTACAACAGGTCCAGCAACGCGGCAGCCTGACGCTGCTGACCCGCAACGGTGCCAGTAGTTATTTCATCGGTCCCGAAGGCGGTACCGGACCGGAATACGACCTCGCCGCAGCATTCGCCGACTATCTTGGTCTAGACATTGAAGTAGAGGTGGCTGATGAGTTTGGCGACCTTGGCACCTTGCTGGAAAACAGGCAGGGCGAATTGATCGCTGCCAACCTGACCCGTACGCCGACGCGTGAAAAACGGTTCAATTTTGGTCCCGACTACGCCGAGGCCAAAACCGTCATCGTATACAAACGTGGCAATAGCCGTCCACGCAAACTTCCGGACCTGCTGGGATTACGCCTGTCGGTGATCGCCGGCTCAAGCTATGAGGGCCTGCTGGAGAAGGCGCGGGAGGTTTTGCCCGATTTGCAGTGGACTTCGGAAAAAGTCATGGGAATGGAAGGTTTACTGCTGGCCATCGCTGACGGTGAACTCGACGCAACCCTGGTGGATTCAAATATCTTCAGTGTCAACAGCCAGTTCTATCCGGGTCTGAAAATCGGCTTTACACTGGCAGACAACCAGCCACAGGCCTGGGCCTTCCTGCCGGGTGATGATGATTCGCTGGTGCAGAAGGCCCGCTCATTTTTCAAGCTCATCAATGAGAATGGCACACTGGCTGCGATTCAAGACCGTTATAGCGAAAACGGCAATGAGCTTGACCGCGTCGGCATGTTTCAATTCATGAAGCAGGTACGCAACCGGCTGCCACCCCTGATGCCGGTATTCCAGGAGGTCGCGGCGGCCCATGATATGGACTGGCGTCTGCTGGCAGCCATGGGTTACCAGGAGTCACACTGGGACCCGGATGCCGCATCGAAGACCGGTGTACGCGGTATCATGATGCTGACGCAACGCACCGCCAGGCAACTCGGTATCAATGACCGGCTCGATCCCGCACAAAGCATCGAAGGTGGTGCACGTTATTTTCTACGCATGCTGAAACGAATTCCTGCGCGGATACCGGAACCTGACCGCAGCTGGATGGCGCTGGCCGCCTATAACATGGGTTGGGGGCATCTTGAAGATGTGCGGGTGTTGACACAGAAACAGGGCGGCAACCCCGATCGCTGGCAGGATGTCAACGAACGCCTGCCGCTGTTAAGCCAGGAAAAATGGTACCGCCAGACCCGCTATGGTTACGCGCGCGGTTATGAAGCACGGCAATACGTCGAAAATATCCGCAGCTACTTTGATACCCTGGTGTGGATGGAAACCCGCGCCCACCCGATGCTGGTGACGATGCTGGATTAGTACTGCCCGGATTGCTTCAGGATAGCCTGCATACGCGCTTCATGCTGGGCGAGTTCTTCTTCATTGGCTTTCAATACGAACAAGGCCGGGTGCTCTGCATGCGCCAACCCGTCATCGTCCTCAACCGCTGATGTGGCACTTTCCAGGCTCAACCCAAGATCGACCTGCCCGCCGGTCATGGCCAGGTATACATCGGCCAGGATTTCCGCGTCGAGAAGTGCGCCATGCAGTGTACGGCTGCTGTTATCTACTTCATAACGTTTACACAGGGCATCGAGGTTGTTACGTTGCCCGGGGTGCAAATCCCTGGCCAGTTCCAGCGTATCCAGAATCGTAGCCACTGCCGTGATGGACGTGTGCTCGTGACCAGCCAGTGAAAGCTCATTGTCGATAAAACCAATATCGAACGGCGCATTGTGGATCACCAGTTCCGCACCATCCGCAAAGCTCATCAGGTCATCAGCGATCTCCGCAAAACGTGGTTTGTCACGCAGGAAATCTTCGGTGATGCCATGCACTTCCAGGGCACCCTGGTCGATTTCACGTTCGGGATTGATATAAACATGAAACTGCCGGCCGGTCAGTTGCCGGTCGATCAGTTCCAATGCACCGATTTCGATAATCCGGTGCCCCTGTTTGGGTTCCAGACCCGTTGTTTCAGTATCCAGCACTACCTGCCGCATCAGGGAATCCCCCGTCGCGCCAGTTCATCGGCGCGTTCGTTCCCGGGCACACCCGAATGGCCCTTGACCCAATGCCAGTTCACTTTGTGACGATCAAGCGCGGTCTCAAGCCGTTGCCATAAATCCACGTTCTTGACCGGTTGTTTGGAGGCCGTACGCCAACCGCGTTTCTTCCAGCCTTCGACCCACTCGGTCATGCCTTTCATGACATAGGTCGAGTCGGTATGGATAGCCACGCTGCAGCCCCGCTTCAGGGCTTCGGCACCGCGGATCACGGCCATCATTTCCATGCGGTTGTTGGTGGTCTCGCGTTCACCGCCAAATAATTCCTTGCGGTGTTTACCAGACATTAAAACTGCACCCCAGCCACCCGGACCGGGGTTGCCGCTGCAGGCGCCATCGGTGTACATCACAACATCATTCATGAAGCGGCTTCACGGCTGCTGATGCCGTCCAGCGCAGCCGGTGCCACCCTGGCTGCACGCACATTCTTAAAGCTCAGGATACTGGCGTTTTTTATATTGGACTGATGATGCCCATGCAGCACGACCCGGTCGGCAAAAGGCAGACCGAGGCCGTTCCAGGTCGCCGTTGGTGCGGGTCGTGATAAACCGGCCAGACCCATCAGCAGGCAGTTTTCGATATTGAATGAATGGGATTTCAAAAAATTACACACCTTGTTCAGTTTAAGTGCGGGCAGTTCCTGCTTGCGGTTCGCAATGCGATTGCGTAAACCGGATGAATTCAAACCACTGATGACCAGGTCGCCACCGGCTGCCATGACCCGGAATGTTTCGGCCATAAAAGCCTCGGAGCCATCACCGAGCAGGTGGTGCAGAATAACGAGGTCAAACGCGGCTTCTTCAAATGGCAAAGCTGCGATCCGGCATCGAAGCATGGCATCAACTGAAAACTCATCCGTGCTGAGCCTGACGACCTGTGCCGTGTTCACCGCTTGCAACGGCAGGTCACCTGCCGCGGCATGCTTCAATATCAGTATCCGCTCGGGACGCCGCCGGGCCAGTAACGGCTGCAGCAATTGTGCAACCAGCGTTTGCTGGGCTGACCGGGCCGCTTGATGATCGCTTTGAACAACTACCATGGTGATAGAATAGGCCTGACAATAAACAGATGTAAGCATAAGGGTTATAACAAGGGCTATACAACCATCAATTGAAGGAATTTCACATGCGGGGAAACGAACTCAACATTAGCGCCATTCCGGCCTTTGGTGATAACTATATCTGGCTGCTGAGGGCGGGTGGCAACGCCTGCGCCGTGGTTGACCCCGGTGATGAGGAGCCGGTGCTGGAGGTTCTTCAGAAACAGGGTCTGGATCTTCGCTATATCCTGCTGACCCACCACCACCCTGACCACTCAGGTGGCATTCCAGCTCTGCTTGAACAATACCAGGCCAGGGTATTTGGCCCCGACGATGAAAGGGTTCCTTTTGTGGACCGGGTGTGCAGGGATGGCGACCGGATCCGGTTAGCAGATCTGAATGCAGATTTTGAAGTGCTGGAGGTACCGGCGCATACCCGCAGCCACATTGCCTTTTATGGTGAAAATGCCCTGTTTTCCGGCGACACCCTGTTCAGCCTGGGCTGTGGCCGGTTTTTTGAAGGAACCGCTGCAGATATGCAGAAATCCATGGATAAACTGGCTGCATTGCCGGCATATACCAGGGTCTATTGCGGGCATGAATACACACAAGCCAATGCTGCATTTGCCCTGCAAGTGGAACCCGACAACCCCACGCTAAGGGCCCGCGCCAGGGAAGTGGAAAAATTGCGCGCTGCCGGCCGGATTACCTTGCCGGCCAGCCTCGGCGACGAACTGGCCGCCAATCCATTTTTACGCACCTGTGAGGACAGTGTTGTAAGAGCGGCCCGCAAAATTGACCCCGCAGCGATGCCCGGAACCACTACCATGGCGGTGATTCGAGCTTGGAAAGACCGGTTCTAAGCCTCATAATAGCCGGCTATTATAAAAAATTAACGGAGCCCATGTGACTTCACGTCTCTTATTGACTCTGCTGTGCCTGTTTCTCGCCAGCTGCGCGACCACCCAGAACAATAATCCGGAACCCGAACCGGAACTGTTGACGGCTGCCCCGGAAGACCTTCCCAAGGGTGCCGGTGAATCCATCGATGAACACCTGTTTGTTCCGGAACCTGTTGAGCCCGTTGCCGAAATAGCGGGTGAACAGCCGCTTGAATATGACAATGTCTGGGCAAAACTGGTCGACAGCTTCAGCTTGCCCAATTGCGCTGAGCACGAGGTTTCCCTTAATTGGGCCAACTGGTACGCGGACCACGATGAGTACATGGCGCGGGTGATGAAACGCGCACAACCGTGGATATATTTTATTGCCGAGGAGTTGGAAGCACGCGGCATGCCGGGCGAACTGGCGCTATTGCCCATTGTTGAATCGGCCTATGACCCGTTTGCCTACTCCAGTGGCAGGGCCCTGGGGACCTGGCAATTTATCTCGACAACCGGCAAGCACTATGGCCTGAAACAGGACTGGTGGTATGACGGCCGCCGTGATGTCTGGTCGTCAACCCATGCGGCACTGGACTACCTTGAGCATCTCAATAAGAAGTTTGACGGCGACTGGCTGCTGGCGCTCGCGGGTTACAATTCCGGTGAAAACGGGGTCGCACGGCGGGTTAAGAAAAATCTGAAAAATGGCCAGCCTGCAGATTTCTGGAATATCCGTCTGCCCAGGGAAACAAAGGGTTATGTTCCCAAGTTACTGGGTCTGACCTGCCTGTTCCAGAACCCGGCAGACTATGACTTCGATTTCCCTCAGGCAGCCAACCAGCCGGTGATCGCAGCAGTTGAAATGGAATCACAAAGTGACCTGGTGCTGATTTCACAGTTCAGTGAAGTCGGCATTGACGTATTGTTCAGCCTGAATCCGGGCTTCAGCCGCTGGGCAACTTCGCCCGCCGGACCCTGGCGTATCGTCCTGCCCATCGAAGGTGCAGAAAAACTTCAGCAGCATTTGTCCGCCGGCACCGCACACAAGCTGATGAAGTGGGATCAGGTCATGGTTGAAAGCGGCGATACGTTGTCGGGCCTGGCCGCCCGCCACCACGTACCGGTTTCAGTTTTGCGCAGCACCAATGACCTGCAGGGTGACATGATTCGTGTCGGCCAGAAACTGCGATTGCCACGGGATGAACAACTGCTTATTGACCCCCTGTATGTTGCGGCCGCCAGTGAACTGCAACGGCTGCAATCCGGTCTGATTGCATCCGAACGTGTCATCCACAAGGTGCGCTCCGGAGAGAGCCTGTCCGTGATTGCAAAACGCTACAAGGTCTCAGTCAGGGAATTGCAGAGCTGGAATAACATTTCCAATCCGCACAAGTTACGCGTTGGCCAGACGCTGACATTGTTCCACAGCCCCGCCCCGGCGCCGGTCACCGTTCGCAGCGGCACCATCAAACACACGGTGCGGCGTGGCGATTCATTGTGGAGTATTTCCAAACGTTACAAAGTCAAAGTCAGCGACCTGATGCGCTGGAATGACCTGGGCAGAAATGCCGTCATCCAGCCAGGGCAATCCATCAAGATCATCCTCTGAATGCGTGTCCCGGCGGCTTTAGCCCTGCTTGTATTTTGTGGTCACCTGCATGCCGTTGAGCTTCAGGGTGATGCAATCCAGGGCGGCCTCGTGTTCGGACAGGCAGCGCCGGGCAGCAGCATTAGCCTGGACGGCAACACAATCGCCATTTCTGCAGATGGACTGTTTGTCATTGGCTTTGGCCGGGATGAAACCGGCAGCCGTAATCTACAGGTCAAATCACCCAACGGTGAGACTTTCAGCAAGGACATGAACATCCGGAAGCGCGAATACGCCATTGAGCGTGTTGACGGCCTGCCACCGGCAACCGTCACGCCCGACCCTGCCGCTGCGGCAAGGATAAAAGAAGACGCACGAATGGTTGCAACAGCACGCCAGCATCGCGATAACCAGGCCTACTATGCCCTGGGTTTCACCTGGCCGGCCAAAGGCCGAATCAGCGGTGTTTACGGCTCTCAGAGGGTGCTAAACGGCGAGCCACGCAGGCCGCACTTCGGCCTCGACATTGCAGCACCATCAGGCACGGATGTGTTGGCGCCCGCCGACGGTCTTATAACCATGACCCATCCGGATATGTATTTTTCCGGCGGCACCATCATCCTCGATCACGGCCAGGGGCTTTCATCGACATTTCTGCATCTGAGTAAAATACTGGTGGAAGCCGGAACCTTTGTTAAGCAGGGTGACCTGATTGCCCGCATTGGCGCCACCGGTCGCGCCAGTGGTCCACACCTCGACTGGCGCATGAACTGGCTGGACCGCCGCGTTAATCCCCAGCCATTGATGGGGCCGATGAGCGACTCTGTGATTAAGTGACTTGATTACAGGGCTTACCTGCAAACCCCGAATGTCGGTTATTTGGTGGACTCATCCATACGTACAGGTGCACCGGCACCGGCGACATAACCGCCCACAATACCCTTGGTGCTGACCGAAACCGCGTTATGTGGATGCAGGCTTTCATAATGGGTGCAACGGACCCAGAAATCCAGTATCCGGTCATCCATATTAAGTGCTGTCTGGATACGCCGACCGGCATCTTCACAAAACATCAGGTTGCGCCCGTTGAGCAGTGCGAAGGCCTGTTCATCTTCACGTTTGACGGTTGCCTGCACCGGTGTCTGCAGTGAATTTTCCACTTCATCGATCAATTCAATAATCGGGAACATCTGGAACGTCGGTGTCAGCCTGACCCTCAGTTCTGCAGCGCTGCGCTGAGAGTGCGGGGTGGCGAGGATGCCCTCCTCGGTGCCCAGCCACTCGTGAACCTGTTTGAAATCAATCGTAGCACCCGAATCAAAATCTTTGGCGAACTGGTTCTGGATCAACTGGCGTGCCAATGCCGCAGAACACGGACAGGTGCTTGAATAAAGTATCTCCAGACCCATTTCCAGGCTGAATTCCTGACCTTCAAGAATACCGATCATGGATACCGGGTAACGGCGCCAACCCACGTTGTCACTTTTCAGTGCCTTGCGGCGGATCACGTAATCAAAATCCACCCTCACCAGCGCACGGTCACTCAAACCCTCGTGAGAATCAAGAAACGAACGCAACATTTGCCGTAAAGCGGCAGGCGTTAGCGGTCTTTCCCCAAAAGCCTGGTCCAGGTGCAAGTACAAACGGGACATGTGAATCCCACGCACATCCGGATCCTTCAGATTGACATAGGCAGTAACACGGGCCGTCGATTGAATCAGGTTACCCTGATCATCTTCGATACGCACCGGCATCTCAATGTCATCCATACCTACCCATTCGAGCTTGCCGGCCACGGAGGCACGTACCTCGTTGGCAATATCCGGCATCTCGCGCATTACACTATCGAATGATTTCATATTTTACATTCCAGGGGCTGAATACAGTCATATCTGTGTCTGTTCGCCCAAATTCAAGCAATTCCCTGAGGAATAGGGAGATTATCGTTGATTGGCCCGCAGATTGCACCAACAGCAAAAAAAAGCAGCCCGTAAGCTGCTTTTCCTGTTTATTGGTCGGGGCGAAAGGATTCGAACCTTCGACCCCTACAACCCCATTGTAGTGCGCTACCAGACTGCGCCACGCCCCGACACTGTGCTTCCCTGAATATATCGCAGGAAGGCCGCGGCATGTTACATGAAAAGGGCTGGGGGGAAAAGAGTATTCAGCGTTTCAGTGCGTGCAGTACCTGTTCCAGTTCCATCCGCACCTGGCGGATAATCTGCTGGCTGCGGCTGACGTCATCGTGGGCGCTGTCGCCTTCGAGTTGCTGCCTGGCGCCACCGATGGTGAAACCCTGTTCATACATCAAACTCCGGATCTGACGAATCATGATCACGTCACCACGTTGATAGTAACGGCGGTTGCCACGACGTTTTACAGGTTTGAGCTGCTCGAACTCCTGCTCCCAATAACGGAGCACATGTGGCTTTACGCCACACAGTTCACTTACTTCGCCAATCGTAAAATAACGTTTGGCTGGTATAGGAGGTAAGTCTTTTTCAATCACCAGGTTCAACATAAGCTTCGACCCTTGCACGTAGCTTCTGTCCAGGTCTGAAAGTCACCACGCGGCGAGCGGAAATTGGAATTTCCTCACCCGTTTTTGGATTCCGTCCCGGACGTTGGTTTTTTTCGCGCAGCTGAAAGTTACCAAATCCTGAAAGTTTTACGTTTTCTCCACTTTCCAGGGCTGCCCGGATGATTTCGAAATACGCGTCTACAAATTCTTTTGCTTCACGTTTGTTCAATCCAACTTCGTTAAACAAGCGATCGGCGATATCTGCCTTAGTCAGTGACATCATTAACCTCTAAGCTGAGCATCCAGTCGCTGTTCCAATCCCTGAACTACGTTCTGGACCAGAGAATCAACAACTTCGTCTGTAAGAGTGCAAGAAACATTCTGTAAAATCAAGCCAATAGCCAAACTTTTATAAGCTTTTTCCACATTTTGGCCTGAATACAGATCGAATAATACCAAATTTGTCAGTAAATCACCTGATAATTCAATTACATTGCGTCGAATCTCCGCAAAGCTGATATTTTCAGGAAACAGAAACGCCAGGTCCCTCCTGACAGAAGGGAAACGCGAAATATTATTCGTGCATGCTATTTCGCGTTTTGAAAGTATATCGAGGTCCAGTTCAAACGCCAGTACCGGCCCTTTGATTTCCATATGCTTGAGAATAGATGGGTGGATACTGCCAATCCAGCCGATATCAATCCCATCGATAGATACCATTGCCGCCTGTCCGGGATGTAACCAGGGCAGCACCGTATTACGGAACTCAACTTCGCCTGTTTCACCACGTAATGACAACATCAACTCCAGGTCGCCTTTGACATCATAGAAGTCGGTTGCGCGGCTCTCGACACCCCACTGCTCGGGTGCAGAACCACCGCATGCAACAGCCGCGACATGGCTCGATTCAGTCAGCGAGTCTTTTTGTTCAAACACCGTTCCGGTTTCAAAAAACCGAACGCGATCCTGTTGCCGGCGTAAATTACGCGAAAGCGTTTCCATCAAACCCGGCAGCAAGGCTGTTCGCATCACTTCCAGATCTGCACTGAGCGCGTTGGCCAGCGGCAACACATTTTCGTCCATTGAGAAACGGCCCAGCAGGCTGCCACTGGTGAAGCTGTAATTGATGGCTTCCTGGTATCCGGCAGCACATAAAGACTGTTGAATTAGCTGTAGTGATACCAGGCCTTCGCTTACGATTCCCGGGTCCAGTTCACCGGCGGGCTTTGCTGCCGGGATATTGTCGTAGCCAAATATCCTGGCCACTTCCTCGATCAGATCTTCCTCGATTTCAATATCAAACCGATCCGAAGGTGCTGTTACCGACCAGGCCCCCTGCTCGAAATCGGGTGACATGCGCAAATTTACCAGGATAGAACTGACCACGGCCTCATCCAGGTCAACACCCAATACACGATTCAAACGCGCATGACGTAATTTGACCTGGTTCTGAACCGGCAGGTGGGCTTCTGAGACCGTATGAATCAAAGGCCCGGCCTGCCCTCCCGCGATATCCAGTAATAGCGCTGTGATACGTTCTATGGCCCTCACCTGGCCCTGCGGGTCGACCCCGCGCTCAAACCGGTGCGAGGCGTCCGTATGCATCCCCAGGTCACGTGCTTTGCCAGAGATGGTAGCGGATTTGAAGTAGGCACTTTCGAGCAGGATATTACGGGTCGCGTCGGTAACACCGCTGTCCAGACCGCCCATGATGCCGGCAAGCGCCACCGGTCCGGCCTCATCACAAATGGCCAGCAAACTGTCATCAAGATCCACCTGCTTGCCATCCAGCAATTCAAGTGTTTCCCCGTCGCGGCCACGGCGGACACAGATATTGCCTTGCAAACGATCAAGGTCGAATGCATGCATGGGCTGACCGAGTTCCATCAATACAAAATTGGTTGCATCAACCGTCGCACTGATACTGCGGATGCCACTGCGCCGCAGTTTTTCAACCATCCACAACGGTGTCGCCGCCATCGGATCAATCCCGCGAATGATCCGCCCCACATAGCGCGGGCAATCCTCAGCGGCTTCCAGTGTTACCTCGAGCGAATCCGTGATGCCGGCTTCAACCGGCTCAATGTCCGGAACCGTCAGGGTGGCATTGCAACTGGCCGACACATCCTGTGCCAGGCCGCGAATACTCAGGCAATCGGCGCGGTTGGGGGTTAATTCAACCTCGATGGCAAAATCGTCAAGTTCAAGAAAATCTCGAAGATCGGTGCCCAGTGCCGCATCGGAGGGTAGCTCCATCAATCCGGAGTGGTCATCCGACAAGCCCAGTTCACGTGCGGAACAGGCCATGCCATATGACTCTACACCACGTAATTTTGCCTTGCGAATTTTGAAATCATCACCGAGAACCGCACCCACTTTAGCCAGCGGGATCCTGATTCCGGCACGTGCATTGGGTGCGCCGCAAACCACCTGGGCAGGTTCCGCGCCACCGAAATCTATCGTGCAGACTTGAAGCTTGTCTGCATCAGGATGTGCTTCACAACGGGTGATCTCAGCGACCACCACATCTGAAAACGGCGCGGCCACAGGCTTGATCGTACCGACTTCCAGACCGGATGCCGTCAGCTTACCCGCCAGTTCATCGACCGGCAGATCGATATCCACCCATTTTTTAAGCCAGTTCACACTAAACAGCATATTCTTGTCCCAGGCTCCTAGTGAAACTGGCGCAAAAAGCGCACGTCATTTTCGAAAAACTGGCGTAAATCGGTCACGCCGTAACGCAACATGGCGAGCCGTTCCACACCCATGCCAAAGGCATAACCGACGTATTTTTCACTGTCTACGCCGCAGGCTTTGAGAACATTGGGATGCACCATCCCGCAACCAAGAATTTCCAGCCAACCGGGTTCTTTGCCATCACCCTTGTCCCAGGCAATATCCACCTCAGCCGATGGTTCAGTGAACGGAAAGTAGGATGGCCGGAATCGCATTGCCAATGAAGTTTCAAAAAATGAATTTACAAAGGTCTGCAACACACCCTTCAGATCGGCCATGGTCACGATTTCGCCCACCAGCAATCCTTCCACCTGGTGAAACATGGGTGTATGTGTCTGATCGGAGTCACTGCGGAAAACTTTTCCGGGTGCAATGATCCGGATCGGCGCACCTTTTTTCATCATCTCACGAATTTGCACGGGTGATGTGTGGGTTCGCAACAGGCGGCCATCACCGAAGTAAAAGGTATCGTGCATCGCACGCGCCGGATGGTGGGGTGGAAAATTCAAGGATTCGAAATTGTAGTAATCGTCTTCAACTTCCGGACCGGTGGCAATGTCATAACCCAGCCTGGAAAAAATATCGGAAATCCTCTGCATGGTATGCGTTACAGGGTGCAAACCACCGCGCTGCTGACCGCGGCCAGGTAAGGTAACGTCGATGGTTTCACTGGCAAGGCGTGCATTCAGGGCCAGTTCTTCCAGTGCCAGTTTACGCACCGAAACCGCTTCCGCCAGTTCACCCTTGGCGCGGTTTACAGCCTGGCCAAATGCCTTGCGCTGTTCATGCTCCATGCCACCCAGGGATTTAAGCAGAGCTGTAATCTCACCCTTTTTGCCGAGATAGCGGACCCGCAAATCATCCAGCGCAGACAATTCATCACTGGCCGTGATTTCAGCCAGCGCCTGCTTAAGAATTTGATTAACAGATTCCACCGTTACGACCCCAAACGAGAACGGGCAGCCCGATGGGCTACCCGTTCAGTGATATTAAGCCAGGCGCGCCTTGGCTTTCTCGGCAAGTACACCGAATGCAGCAATGTCATGCACCGCGAGATCAGCCAGCACCTTGCGGTCGACTTCGATGCCCGCCTTGTTAAGGCCATTCATGAAGCGGCTGTAGGACATATCAAACTGCCGTGCGGCAGCATTGATACGGACGATCCACAGACGGCGGAACATACGTTTACGCTGACGACGGTCACGGTATGAATATTGACCTGCCTTGATAACGGCCTGTTTGGCAACACGGAAAACCTTGCGACGGGCACCGTAGTAACCTTTGGCCTGTTTTAATACTTTCTTATGCCGCGCACGTGCGACAACACCACGTTTTACTCTAGCCATTGTCTGACCCTCCTGTTATGAATACGGCAGCAAGCGTTTTACGACTTTCTTGTCGGCGGAAGAAATGGTATCCGTACCGCGCAAGTTACGTTTACGCTTGGTGCTCATCTTGGTCAGAATGTGACTTTTGAATGCGTACCCACGTTTAAAATTGCCCGAGGCAGTTTTCTTGAAACGTTTGGCCGCACCCCGATTGGTTTTCATCTTGGGCATGGTTTACTCCTGGTGGCCATTTTTATGGCCTGTTTATGCGTTATCCAAGCGGCTGGAGAAGTTTTTTCCAGCGCTTTACCATTTGCTCGGTAACGCTTCTTCAAAATATGACTGCCACTTTGGCAATCACGGCTTAAAACTAATTGATCAGGTTTTTTTACCATTGATCATCATCGTCATCTGGCGGCCTTCCATCTTGGGCATCTGCTCAACAACGGCCTCTTCCACCAGGTCATCCCGAACCCGCTTCAGCATTTCTGCACCGAGCTCCTGATGGGCCATTTCACGACCGCGAAACCGCAGCGTGATTTTGACCTTGTCGCCGGCGTCCAGAAAACGACGGACATTACGCATCTTGACCTGGTAATCAGCCGTTTCGGTACCCGGGCGGAATTTTACTTCCTTCACATGCGTTACTTTCTGTTTCTTCTTTGACGCCTGTGATTTCTTGGCTTGCGCAAACCGGTATTTACCGTAATCCATGATCCGGCAAACCGGTGGCTCTGCATTGGGCGCGATCTCTACCAGATCCATATCCTGTTCTGCGGCCAGTTCGAGTGCCTGCTCAACCGGCATGACCCCAGCCTGCTCACCATCCTGATCAATTACCCTGATCTGCGGCGCGATTATGTCCCCGTTGCGCCGCGTTTCCTTTTTTGATGCGATGTTAAATTCTCCTGTTAATCATCTGTTTTACCCCGCCGGGCTATTGCACTTTGCAGGTGCTCGGCAAAGGCCCCGACTTCCATACTTCCGAGGTTCTCACCTTCGCGGGTACGCACTGCTACAGTACCCTCTTCAACCTCACGATCGCCAATCACGAGCAGGTATGGAACCCTACGCAAAGTGTGATGGCGGATTTTAAAGCCGATCTTCTCATTTCTCAAGTCTAAATCGACCCGGAAGCCTTGATTTTCAAGGGATTCGGTAATTTCTTTGCATCTTTCGTCCTGCCGATTGGTAATATTCAGCACCACAACCTGCACCGGCGACAGCCAGACGGGCATTTTACCGGCGTAGTTTTCGATCAGGATTCCGATAAATCGCTCCAGTGAACCGAGGATTGCCCGGTGCAGCATGACGGGTGTCTGGCGCGAACCATCTTCGGTGACATATTCGGCACCGAGGCGCTCCGGCATATTGAAATCCAGCTGAAATGTTCCGCATTGCCATACACGGCCAATGGTATCCCTGAGAGAAAAATCAATCTTCGGTCCGTAAAACGCGCCATCACCCGGATTCAGCTTGTATTCGATGCCGGCACCTTCAAGTGCGCCCAGCAGGGCTGCCTCGGCCCGGTCCCAGTATTCTTCTTTACCGATCCGGTTTTCAGGACGGGTGGACAACTCAACCATGACGTCATCAAAACCGAAATCGCGGTAGACGCTGTAAAGCAATTCCAGGAAGGAAGAAGCCTCGTCCTGCACCTGCTCCGGTGTACAAAAAATATGTGCATCGTCCTGGGTAAACGCCCTGACCCGCATCAGGCCATGCAAGGCGCCCGAGGCTTCGTTGCGATGACAGGAGCCGAATTCCGCCATGCGCATGGGCAATTCACGGTAGCTGACCAGGCCCTGGTTGAAAATCTGCACATGGCAGGGACAGTTCATCGGTTTGATTGCAAAGGTACGGTCTTCACTACCTGTGAGAAACATGTTCTCAATAAATTTATCGGCATGGCCGGATTTTTGCCACAGGCTGATATCAACGATTTCAGGTGTGTTCACTTCCTGGTAACCCGCTGCGCGCAAGCGCTTGCGGATATAGTTTTTTATCTGCGTATAAATGATCCAGCCATGATCGTGCCAGAAAACCATACCGGGTGCTTCTTCCTGGAAATGGAACAGATCCAGTTGTTTGGCGATCCGCCTGTGATCGCGTTTCTCTGCTTCTTCCAGGTTATGCAGATAGGTTTTAAGCTCTTTCTTCGAAGCAAAGGCCGTGCCGTAGATCCGTTGCAACATTTCGTTGTTGCTGTCACCGCGCCAATAAGCACCCGCCAGCTTGGTCAGCTTGAAACAGCCGAGGTGTGAGGTATTGGGTACATGCGGGCCACGGCAAAGATCGGTGAATTCGCCCTGCGAGTACAGCGACAATTCTTCACCTTCGGGGATCGTTTCGATGATCTGCGCCTTGTATTCCTCGCCCTTCTGGCGGAAGAACTGGATGGCTTCTCCGCGTCCCATGACAATCCGCTCAACCGGCAGGTGATCTTTGACCAGACGTCGCATTTCACTGGCAATCCGGTCAAGGTCATCCGGCTTGAAACCGGGTTCATAGGCGAAGTCATAATAGAAACCGTTTTCTATGGTTGGACCTATGGTGACCTGGGCCTCCGGGAATACACGCTGTACCGCCTGGGCAAGCAAATGGGCCGTGGAATGCCGGATGATCTCCAGGCCTTCCTCATCTTTTGCCGTGATGATCCGTAGAGAAGCATCTTCCGCAATTACAACAGAGGCATCCACCAGCTTGCCATCAACCTCGCCAGCCAGGGTCGCCTTGGCAAGACCGGGGCCGATGTCCGCAGCCACATCCATCACCGTGACCGCTTGCTCAAATTGTCTCTGGCTACCGTCCGGAAGCGTGATTACTGGCATCTCAATCTCAAGCTTAAAAGTCTAAAACGAACAAAGGACGCAAAGCGTCCCATGGGGTGCACTCTGCGTGAGTATTTTATCTGCTGGTTCGTTTCCGCAAATTCATCGCGCTATTGTACGCGTGAATGCACTCGCATCCTACTCTTTTTAACGGAAAAGCCGGGACAAACCGGGGGAAAGATGGTGGGCACGACTGGGATCGAACCAGTGACCACTGCCATGTCAAGGCAGTGCTCTACCGCTGAGCTACGCGCCCCCATAAAACCAAGCCTGGCGAGCACTCACCAGGGGCGCGCAAGATACCAGAAAGATGGGGTCAGAGTAAAGTGCCAGAGTAACAACTCCGGCACTTTACTCTGACCCCCGATAAGTCATAATGAGTCCATGCCCGAACCATTTGTCCACCTGCACCTGCATTCCGAATTTTCACTGCTGGACAGTACACTGCGGTTAAAACAGCTGGTTGCACGCTGCGAGGAACTCGGTATGCCGGCGGTTGCCGTTACCGACCAGTACAACATGTTTGCGCTGGTCAAATTTTACCGCGCGGCGGTGGCAGCAGGCATCAAACCCATCGCCGGTGCGGATGTGCTGGTCAGCAACCCTGAGGAACCCGACCACGCCAGTCGCCTGGTGCTATTGTGTCAGAACCGGGAAGGTTACCTGAACCTGTGCCAGTTGCTCAGCAAGGGCTACCAGGAAGGCCAGTATCATGGCGTGCCTTATCTCCGGCGTGACTGGATCAGTCATCATTCAGCCGGTCTGATTGCACTCTCCGGCGGACGTGAAGGCGATGTCGGCCAGGCCCTTGTCAATCAACACCCCAACAAGGCACGACAGCTGGCACTGGGTTGGATGAAGGATTTCCCGGAGCGCTTTTATATTGAAATCCAGCGCACCGGACGTGAGCAGGAAAAACGCCATGAGCGCCACGCCCTGCAACTCGCTGCTGAACTGGGTCTGCCGGTAGTCGCCAGCAACGATGTCAGGTTTCTCGACCGCGATGATTTTTCCGCACATGAGGCCCGTGTCTGTATCCACGATGGCCGCTTGCTTTCTGACAAGCGACGGGAAGTACGCTATTCGGAGGAACAATACCTCAAGAGCCCCGGGGAAATGGCAATCCTGTTCGCTGATCTGCCGGAAGCACTGGAAAATGCATCCGAACTGGCCAAACGCTGCAACCTGGAATTGAAGTTCGGCGAATACTACCTGCCCGATTTTCCCACCCCCGATGGTGAGAGCGTCGAAGACTTCCTGGAAAAAGCTTCGATCGAAGGTCTTGCCAAACGCCTGAATGCACACGGCCCCGCACACGATTTCAGCGATGCTGATTACCGCGATCGTCTGGAACTGGAATTCAAGGTCATCAATGGCATGGGCTTTCCGGGTTATTTTCTGATCGTCGCAGATTTTATCCGCTGGGCAAAAAACAACGACATCCCGGTCGGCCCCGGGCGTGGCTCCGGCGCCGGGTCACTGGTTGCCTACGCGCTGGAAATCACCGATATCGACCCGTTGCAATATGATCTTCTGTTTGAGCGCTTCCTGAACCCGGAACGCATTTCCATGCCCGATTTCGACGTTGATTTCTGCATGGAAAAACGCGACCTGGTGATTGATTATGTCGCCGAAACCTATGGCCGCGACCAGGTCAGCCAGATCATCACCTACGGTACCATGGCCGCAAAAGCCGTGGTACGGGACTGTGGACGGGTGCTGGGTCATGGCTATGGTTTTGTTGACAGCATCGCCAAGCTGGTGCCGCTGGAACTGGGGATCACGCTGAAAAAGGCGTTGGAACAGGAACCCGAGCTCAAAAAGCGTTATGACGATGAAGAGGACACGCGCGCATTGCTGGACCTGGCAATGTCGCTGGAGGGTATCACCCGCAATGCCGGCAAACATGCGGGCGGCGTGGTCATAGCACCCTCTGCGTTAACCGACTTCACGCCTTTGTTCAGCGAAGCCGGTGGCGGCAACGTCGTTACCCAGTTCGACAAGGATGATGTCGAGACCATCGGCCTGGTCAAATTCGATTTCCTGGGACTGCGCACCCTGACCGTTATTGACTGGGCATTGAAGGCCATCAATCAACAGCTTGTTGATCAAGGCAGGGACCCCATTGCGCTCGAGGACCTGCCACTGGATGATGCAAAAACTTTCGAATTGTTGCAGGACTGCCGCACAACGGCAGTTTTCCAGCTCGAATCCAGTGGCATGAAAGACCTGATCCGCAAACTGCAGCCGGACAGCTTTAACGAAATCATCGCCCTGGTTGCCCTGTTCAGACCGGGACCGCTGGAATCCGGCATGGTCGACAGTTATGTCGAACGCAAACACGGCCGCGCGGTGGTCAGCTATCCGCATGATGATCTTGAACCCATTTTAAAGCCCACCTATGGCGTTATCCTGTACCAGGAACAGGTCATGCAGATCGCCCAGGTACTGGCCGGTTATTCGCTGGGGGATGCCGATATCCTGCGCCGCGCCATGGGCAAGAAGAAGGCTTCCGAGATGGCCAAACAGCGTCTTGTCTTTGTAGACGGCGCATCTCACCGCGGTGTCAGCGATGACCTGGCAAACTATATTTTTGACCAGATGGAGACTTTCGCCGGCTACGGCTTCAACAAGTCCCACTCGGCCGCCTATGCCCTGATTGCCTACCAGACAGCCTGGTTGAAAGCGCACTACCCCGCCGCCTTTATGGCTGCGGTGTTGTCCGCTGATATGGATACCACCGACAAAATTGCCGCCTTCATCAGCGAATGCCGGAAAATGGCAATCGACATCCTGCCGCCGGATATCAACCACTCTGCTTACGCTTTCAGCATGACAGGGCCGCAGACCATCCAATACGGCCTGGGCGCGATCAAGGGCATTGGCAATGCCGCCATCGACTTCATTGAAGAAGAACGAAACGCAGCAGGGCGATACACGAGCCTGGATGATTTCTGCAATCGCATGGATCTGAGAAAAGCCAACAAACGTGCGATGGAAACGCTGATCCGTTCCGGTGCGATGGATACACTTGATCCCGACGGCAACCGCGCACGCCTTTTACACGACCTGCCCCGCTGCACACACGCCGCCGAACAGATGCAACGCGACCAGGAAGCCGGCCAGGTGGACATGTTCGGTACGCTGCAAGCCGTCAGCCCCAGTGCCGCAGATGAACCGGAATTATCCGAAGTAGAAGCCTGGCCCGAACTGCAACGACTGCAGGCAGAAAAGGATTCACTTGGTTTGTATCTCACCGGTCACCCGGTCAAAGTGCATTTCAGGGACATCAAGAATTTCACCTCCTGTGTTTTGGGTGACCTATATAAACTGATACCGGCAGAGACCAAAAACCGGCGCGGGGTCGCCATGACACTGGCGGCACTGGTAACCTCGTTGCGACGCCGTGGCCCGCGCGGACACTTTATTGCCGTCGAGGACCACACAGGCCGGGTGGATGCGTTTTTGTCGAACGAGATTTTTGCGACTTACGCCGATTTGATGGAGAAAGATGCGATTGTTGTCATAGAGGGCAACGTGATCGCTGACAGTTTTACCGGTGGTTATCGAATCAGCGCCAAGCACATCATGTCACTGGCAGATGCCAAAACGCGTTTTGCCAAAGGTGTCAGTATCGCCGTTTCAGGGCCTGACGAAAATTTATGCACGGCTCTCGCGGCCACCTTCAGCCCCTATCAAAATGGTTCGTCCCCGGTCTATCTGCATTACCGCAACCAACGCGCGCGCGTCAGCCTTGAACTGGGGCAGGATTGGACCGTTAAGCCTTGCCAGGAACTGATCGCGGCATTAAATGAACTGGAGGCAGTTAAACAGGCTGCGTTGCGTTACTAGTGTACTGTCAGCTTTCTGCAGATCGATAGCGCCGATACAGTATCTTTACCCGGCGCACATAGTCCCGGGTTTCCTTGTAGGGCGGGATACCGCCATATTCACGCACGGCCCCTGGACCGGCGTTGTAGGCGGCCGCGGCCAGTTCCACGCTCTGGTCAAATTGATTTAGCAAACGGGACAGGTAAAGGGTGCCGCCCTCGATATTACTCAGCGGGTCAAACACATCGACGATCTGTAATTCCTGCTGGGTTGCCGGCATCAATTGCATCAGGCCCTGTGCACCACGCGGCGACAGGGCATCCGGCTGGTAGGCGGATTCTGCGTGGATAATGGCGCGGATCAGCGAATCATCAACAGTGAATATCTGCGCAGCGACCCGGATTTCATCCGCATATGCCTGCCGGTTCAGCGGTATGCGTTCCCAATCCATCTGGTTGCATTTGGGATCCGAGGCGTAACAGGGAAAAGAAAAGGTCGTTACATTTTTCTGGCCGGACGGCCGCACATTGGTGTAATGGACAATGCCGTCCTCATCGGTAAATTTATACATTTCAGCATGCACGGTCTGCACGCCAAAAAGACCTGCCAAGATCAGCAATGCGGCTATCTGCCCTACCCTGTCGTGTCTGAATCCCATCTCATTCCCTGAGTCGATTTCAAGGTAATTATGGCATAAATAGCTTTAATGCCGCATTTCCTAAGGCGCCAGACGCGCAATCTTCCAGCCACCATCTGCCTGGAGGTCGTATTGAAACCGGTCATGCAGCCGGTTTTCACGGCCCTGCCAGAACTCCAGTATTTCAGGGACGAGCCGGTAGCCGCCCCAGATCGAGGGCAGTGGAATCCTGCCGCTTTTGAACTTTTCTTTTATCTCGGCAAATTTTTGCTCGAGAAAAGCGCGGGATTCTATGATTTCACTTTGATCACTGCACCATGCACCCAGCTGGCTGCCGCGGGGACGGGATGAAAAGTATCTGAATGACTCGGCGGAGGATATTTTTTCACAGCGGCCCCTGATGATCACCTGCCGGTTCAGCGCCAGCCACGGAAACAGCATCCCAGCTCTCGCATCCAGCCTTATTTGCCGTGCTTTCAGGCTGCCATAGTTGGTAAAGAACACAAAACCTTTTTCATCGAACAGCTTCAATAAAACCGTCCTGATGGTGGGCCCATCCTGCTCACCGAAGGTGGTCAGACTCAAGGCATTGGCATCGGCAAGCCCGGCCTCGTTCACCTGCTTGAACCAATGTTCAAATTGCTGGAACGGGTCATCCAACAAGTCATCCCGGTTCAAACCCAGACTCATATATTCACGACGAAAATCACTTATGTCCATTTAAATAACTCTGTTACTTTCTGATCCGGTGACTAACATTACGCATTCTAAAAAGAGCAGAACCCCTGACCATGTTTTTCGAGATAACGCTGGTGGTATTCCTCAGCAGGCCAGAATGGTTTCGCTGTCTGGACTTCGGTGACCACAGGTTGCGGCCAGCGGTCGGATTGATTGATTTCCCCGATAGCTTTGCGCGCTGCTTCTTCCTGTTCTTTTGAATGAAAAAAGATCACCGAACGGTACTGGCTGCCGATATCCGGGCCCTGCCGGTTCAGCGTGGTCGGATTATGCATGGTAAAAAACAGGGTCAGCAATGTTTCATAACTGACCCGTTCAGCATCAAACCGGACCTGCACCACTTCGGCATGACCGGTGGTTCCCGTACAGACCGCTTCGTAGCTCGGCTGTGGCTGTCCACCCATATAACCGGAGATGGCATCGAGCACACCATCGACCTCGTGAAAACGTGCTTCAACACCCCAGAAACAACCTGCGCCAAAGGTCGCAAGTTGAAGTTGTTCGTTCATTGCTTACTCCCTGGCTTTCCCACCCGGATCATGCCCTCCTGGGCAGCACTGGCAACCAGCCTGCCGCTGCGGTCATATATTGAACCTCTTGCCAGCCCCCTGCCACCACTGCTGCTGGGACTGTCACAGGAATACAGGAGCCAGTCATCGACACGTGCCGGACGATGAAACCACATGGCATGATCAAGACTGGCCATTGTCAGGTCATCCTGTACAAAAGAAATGCCGTGCGGCAGGGTTGCGGTACCGACCAGGTGAAAATCCGATGCGTAAGCCATCAGCGCCCGATGCATCAGGTCGGGTGCATCAATCTTTTCGTTCAGACGGAACCAGATATCCTGCCGGGGGGGCTGTGGTCGGGGATTGAATACATCGACCTTTTTCACCGGCCGGAAATCGAAGGGACCGGTACGGGTGAACCAGCGGCGTAAGAGTTGTGGAACCTGCTGGAGTTGCTCTTCCGAAACATTGCTTTCAGAGGGTAAATCCTCCGGCATCGGCACATCCGGCATTTCAAACTGGTGGTCCAGTCCCTCCTGCTCCAGTTGGAATGAAGCCGCCAGGGTAAATATTGGACGGCCATGCTGGATGGCTACCACGCGGCGGGACTTAAAGCTGCGGCCATCGCGGTTGCGATCCACATCGTAGACAATCGGGGCCGTTGCATCGCCCGCACGCAGAAAATAGGCATGCAGCGAATGAATGGTGCCTTCGTCCACGGTGCGGCTGGCTGCAATGACCGACTGGGCCAGGACCTGGCCGCCAAATACCCTCGGCGTACCGATATCCCGGCTTTCACCACGGAACAGGTTAACCTCGAGTGCCTCCAGTTCCATCAACTGGAGTAGTTCTTCTGTGCTGTTATTTGAATATGCCATAATCAGCGGATAGTGTATCCCAACAGCCGACAAAGGGCAGGTCCGGATGACCCCTGAAAACACTTTTCTCTGGCATGACTATGAAACCTTCGGTGCTTATCCGCAACTGGACCGGCCGGCACAATTTGCCGCAATACGCACCAATGCAAATCTTGAACCGGTTGCTGATCCGATCAACTGGTATTGCCAGCCCCCCCGCGACGTGTTGCCGCACCCGGTTGCCAGCCTGATTACTGGCATCACGCCACAGGACGCTCTTAAGAAAGGCCTGATTGAAGCGGAGTTTGCTGCAAAAATCCACGCGGAAATGATGGAACCCGGCACCTGCAGCGCAGGTTACAACAGTATCCGTTTCGATGACGAATTCAGCCGCAACCTGTTCTACCGCAATTTTTATGATCCCTACGAGCGCGACTACAAAACTGACAACACACGCTGGGACCTGATCGATCTGGCCAGGATGTGTTACGCGCTGAGGCCGCAGGGCATCGAGTGGCCGGAGCACGAGCCCGGCAAGCCAAGTTTCAAGCTGGAACACCTCAGTGCAGCCAACCATATCGAGCACCAGGGCGCGCACGAGGCCTTATCTGATGTTTGGGCGACCATTGGCCTTGCCCGCCTGATTCAAAGCCGCCAGACGCGTCTGTTTGACTGGGCGTTGAAGATGCGCGATCAACACCACGTGATGCAAATGCTGAGCCCCGCAGAACCGAAACCGCTACTGCACACATCTTCACGCATACCCGCCACGCGTGGCTGTACCACACTGGTACTGCCGTTATCGATCTACCCGGACCGGAAAAAGTCGGTCATTGTCTATGACCTGATGGACGATCCCGAACCACTTTTGTGTTTAAGTGCCGGGGAGATTTCCGACCGTTTGTTTACCCCAGCCAATGACCTGCCCGAGGGTGTGGAACGCATCGCGCTCAAAGCCATACATACCAATCATGTACCCATGGTCGCGCCGGCGGCGACCCTCAAGGGTGTAGATTGCCGGCGTATCGGTCTTGATCCGAAGCGCTGCATCAAGCACGCTGAAAAACTGATCCGGGTCTTGCCGCAAATTCGTAACAAGATAATGGATGTATTCAAACCCTCCCCGCCCGGTACAGATTCCGATCCGGACCATATGATTTATTCCGGTGGCTTTTTCCCACAACAGGATCGCCGGCTGATGGATAAAATCCGCAGCACGGAGCCCGGCAAATTAGGGCAGCAGGAATGGCCCTTCAAAGACCCGCGATTGACGGAAATGTTGTTTCGCTTCAGGGCGCGAAATTATCCCGACACGCTGAGTGCAAATGAAAGCCGTCAATGGCAGACACAACGGCTGGGCCGGTTGAGCCAACCCGCGGACGACCGCCAGCTTACCCCCGAGACCTTCGCACTGGAAATATCGGCAGCCAGGCAGTCACATCAAGGGGATAACCGCGCGCGGGACATACTTGATCAGCTGGAAGCCTGGGGCAACGAGATTTGTCGGACGGATTAATGTAGGCAAAAACCCCAAATCAACAACTTATTGGACTTTTCTCCATTCAATTCGAATAATTTATACACAAGTGACTGATTGTTCTTGTGACACCAATATTACAATGAAATTTCCCTAAATTGCATCACAACTATATACTTAACTAACTGTATTTTATAGATAATTACTAAAGTGTTCAATTTTTGATCATTTCAGAGACTCGCCCACACTGACTATGCGCCCGCAAGCTTACGCACAGAGTTATCCACAACTTTTGTGGATAACCTGCTCAGGCGGCATTGACCTCCATTCGAGGCCGCTCTGCGTATGCTTTTGTGCCCCGTTTGTGGCCTCCGGTTGCCCTGATCAGGTGGCGTCTGGCAGATGGCGAAACAAACTCGACATGGGTACCGTCTGAAAACTGCAACATCCAGATTCTATGCGGATCACTGTCCTTTCCAGGTGTTGCCACAACGCCGGTGATCGTCTTGCCTAGCAACTGAAAATCTGTATTCATTGGTGTATCTCCCAAGCTGTTGGATGACATTAAAACAAAGATGATTCTCAATTCATGAGAGACGGGAACAGACGCGTTCGGTAAAGACATTTACCTACATGGCAGCGGGTAAATCGCCCCTGTTTTTCACCGGTGTTGATACGTAGCCTGTGCATGTCCCGCATTGGCGGGCCGACCAAGACTGATTCTGGTCTTCTCATACACAAGGGGTACATATGAAATCGATAAACATTAAATCACTGCTCACAATCCTGGCAACAGGCCTGTTTTCCATCTGGGCCTGGGCTGCACAGCCGGTCAATGTCAATGCCGCGAGTGCGGAGGAACTTGCCGAAGCACTTAAAGGTGTCGGCATGAGCAAAGCCGAAGCGATCGTCAACTACCGCAATGAATACGGCAAGTTCAAACACATTGATGAACTGGTCAATGTCAAAGGCATCGGCATACGCACCGTTGATATCAACCGGGAGTACATCCTGCTGGATAACAGCAAACTCGCCGACAACAAATAAGCTTAGGCAAGGCGTGAAATAACCCGGGCGGCACTGTCGCCCGGGTGATCTCAATTAATCGGTAAGCGACTACCGAAGGCGTGGGCCAGGGTTGACTGGTCGGTATATTCAAGCTCACCACCCAGGGGTACGCCATGGGCGATGCGGGTGACGCGGATATGATGTTTTTTGGCCATCCTTTGCAGGTAATAGGAGGTCGCTTCGCCTTCCACCGTCGGGTTGGTCGCAATGATCATTTCTACAGGCGTATCCTTCTCAAGGCGTTCAGCCAGTTGATCCAGACCCAGTTCGGCCGGCCCGATACCATCGAGTGGCGATAATCGTCCCAGCAACACAAAGTAATGGCCTTTATAGGCCGTGGCCTGCTCAATGGCCAACACGTCGACGGGTGACTCCACCACGCACAACAGGGACTGGTCGCGCCCGGCATTGGAACATATGCCGCATATTTCCGACTCGGTGAGGTCACGGCAGCGTTTGCAACGGCCGATCTTTTCCAGTGCATCAACGAGTACCGACGCCAGTTGCAAACCGCCTTCACGGTTACGTTCAAGCAGGTGCAGCGCCATACGCTGCGCTGTCTTTGGCCCGACACCGGGCAAACAACGCAGTGACTCGATCAACTGGTTTAGCAGCGGTTCTGATGCCATTGCGGGTCAGAAAGGCAATTTGAACCCGGGCGGTAGTTTCATACCCTGGGTCAAACCGGACATTTGCTGTTCGGAGGACTCCTTGATCCGGTTAACCGCATCATTGGTCGCGGCGGTCACCAGGTCTTCAAGCATTTCAATATCGTCGGTCAATGCAGGATCAATGGTGACGCGTTTTACCGCATGCTGACCTGTCATGACCACGCTGACCATGCCGCCGCCCGCCTGGCCGGTGACTTCCATTTTGGCCAGTTCTTCCTGGGCCTTTTGCATTTCCTGCTGCATTTTCTGGGCCTGTTGCATCAGGTTTGCGATACTACCTTTCATGTTGATTTCCGGATTACTGTAGTGGTTGAATTGAATCCGGAATAATTTTTGCTCCGAATTTCTTTTTGATTTCCTGGACCGTTGAATCTTCATCAATCGCACGCTCAGCCTCACTCACACGGTTGACCTCGGCGCGCTCGCTGGCTGCAGCCACTGATTTCAAGGGCTTGGATGCCGTATGTAAATCCAGCATTACCGCGTGACCAAGGTGGGTGGACAATGCGGATTGCAGATTCTGGACTACGCTTTTTGAGCCCAGGTTTTGCAAGGTATCTGGCACCAGAAATTTCCAGCGTTTATCATCGGCGGATTCAAACTGCAGGTTCCTGGCAAATTCCCGTGCAGCCCCGCTTAACTTGAGGCTGGCCTGCAGACTGGACCAGTCCAGCTTCGTTTCCTCGTCGGGCGGCGCAGCAACAAGCTCTGCCTCAGCTGGTTTTAAACTTTCCACGGGCCTGGTCTGATGCATTACATTAAATGCCGCCCGGGCTGCCTTTGCTGCATCATTACCCCTTCCCGCAGTTTTGATTTCCGCGACTTTCCCCGTTTTTTGTGCTGTTTCCGAATGAGTACTACCTGAAACGGCATCTGCCGGTCGAAACGCCAGCATACGTAGCAGGGTCATTTCCAGACCGGTACGCGGATCTGGCGCCAGGCCCAGATCCCTGCGACCGGTAATGGCAATCTGGTAATAGAGCTGGGCATCTTCCGGTGAAACCTGCGCTGCGTGTTCCACCAGCGAATCCCAATCCGCTCTTTCCGGGTCACGGAAACCCGGCGCCGCATGGATCAGGGCAATCCGGTGCATGGCTTCCGCCAGTTCATCCAGTACCGAATCCAGGTTGCGCGACTGGATCACCAGTTTGTTGACGATATCAAGCAAGGCATTGGCATCTGCGTGGGAAAGCGCATCAAGAATGGCGGCAATGTGCACATGGTCGATACTGCCCAGCATACTGGCTACATCGGCATCTTTAAGGCTGCCGCCGCCAAACGCGATCGCCTGGTCCAGCAGGCTGAGACCGTCACGCATGCTGCCGTCCGCTGCACGCGCGATGCGCATGATGGCGGATTCTTCTGCTTCTATCGCTTCCGACGTCAGGATTTTTTCCAGGTGTCCGGAGATCTGCCCGGGCATAAGCCGGGTCAGGTTAAAACGCAGGCAACGGGATAAAATCGTCACTGGCAGTTTCTGCGGGTCGGTGGTCGCCAATACAAATTTTACATGCGGCGGCGGCTCTTCCAGGGTTTTGAGCAGGGCGTTGAAACTGTGGCTCGACAGCATGTGGACCTCATCGATGATATACACCTTGAAACGCCCACGGGACGGTGTGTATTGAACCGATTCCAGCATTTCACGGGTATCGTCGACCTTGGTTTTCGAAGCTGCATCGATTTCCAGCATGTCTACAAAGCGGCCTTCATCGACATCAATGCAACTGCCGCATTCACCACAGGGTGTTGAGGACACGCCTTGTTCGCAATTCAGGCACTTGGCCAGGATACGCGCGATGGTGGTTTTGCCGACACCGCGGGTGCCGGTAAGCAGGAAGGCATGATGGACACGATCCTGGTCAAGACCATTGACCAGCGCTTGCACCACGTGTTCCTGGCCGACCAGATCAGTAAAAGTTTTCGGGCGCCATTTGCGCGCCAATACCTGATAACTCATCGGGAATCCTCACCAAGACAGTTATAATAAAAACAGGATGACAACTATAACAGAAGGAATGATGGCAACCCCTGCCCACCGTTCCCCGGCGCCCGAGTCTGCTGCTGCCGCTGCTCCCTTCCGGGTCTGACGGGGTTCACAACGTATCGTCGCGGGGAGGCCGACAGGGGCCACCACTGAACCGTAAAATTGATTGCTCAAATGTACGGGAACGGAATTGTGCCGCAAGCCAGGACGGGGTTCAATCATTCAATTCGATTTTTGCCGATTTTTCACAGTTTTTCATTAAACGGGGGTGGATATTGGCGCCCGCCGCGCTCGATGGTAATCCAGCGCAGTTCCGAAAATGCCTCAACGGAAGATTTGCCGTTCTGGCGTCCCATACCGCTGTTCTTCATACCACCGAAGGGAACATGTGCCTCATCATTCACCGGGCTGTCGTTGATATGCGCCATGCCGGTTTCCAGGCGGCGCGCCACTTGCATGCCAAGTTCCTCGTCACGGGTGATGATGCCAGCGGACAGGCCGTATTCCGAGTCATTGGCCACTGCGATCGCTTCTTCCACGTCAGCAACGGTAATCACCGCGGCCACCGGACCGAAGGTTTCTTCCCGGAATATTTTCATATCCCGGCGTATACCGGTCAGCACTGTGGGCTCGTAAAACAGACCCTCATAGTCGCCACCGGTTAAAAGTTCTGCACCTTTTTCCACCGCATCGGTTACCTGGTCATGAACATTTTGCAGTTGCTTGAGGTTAATCAACGGACCGATAACACCACTCATTGAAGCGGGATCACCTGAACCCAGTGTTTTGACATTGGCCACCAGGCGCCGGATAAATTCATCCGCGACTGCCTGGTGCACGATGATCCTTTCCACCGACATGCAAATTTGTCCCTGGTGCATGAAGCTGCCGAAAGTCGCGGCATTGACGGCCCGCTCCAGGTCAGCATCGTGCAAAACAATAAGCGCGTCTTTTCCACCCAATTCAACACAGGCTTTTTTCAACAAGGAACCAGCCTGTGCCGCGATTTTTCTGCCGACCGCCGTGGAACCGGTAAAACTGATCCCCCGGACTGCCGGATTGGCAACCATCTCATCACCGATTTCCTGCACGCCGGCACGTGAGCAGGTCACAACGTTAAATACGCCCGGCGGCAGTTCAGCAGCCGCAAATACCTCCGCAAGCAACAAACCGCCGGCCAACGGGGTTTCTTCAGATGGTTTTAATACAATGGTATTGCCGATGGCCATGGCGACGGCAAAGCCCCGTACACTCAACAGCAGCGGAAAATTCCATGGTGAGATAACACTGACAACACCCAGTGGCTGGCGAACTGCCATGCTGAGTTTACCGTGTTCCGATGGCAGTACTTCACCATTCATATGAAATACCATGGCCGCGGCAGCCCGCAGTGCCTCGACCGAATAGCCGCTCTCGAACATGGCTTTGCCGATCCAGGAGCCACCCTCTGAAATCAGCGCATCAACAAAATCCTGCTGCCTTTCTTCCATGATGTCAGCCGCTTTCAGGAGGTAAGCAGCCCGCCGGGTATGGGAAAGATCCGCCCAGAACTCCTTCGCTTCGGAGGCGGCAGCAATTGCACGTTTTGCATCTTTGAGCGAGGCATCTGCAGCCTGCATACACAGCTCGCCTGTTGCCGGATTAAATACCTCGAACGAGCGCCCGTTACTGACTTCATGCCAGCGGCCACCAAGGAAAACTCCTTTGGGTTTAGAAAATTCCATATGCTTTTACCGAAAATGTATAGATTGACTATTGTTACTTGAGTCGTGGAACGAGACAATAGCGTTTTTTCACCATGGACAACTATGTCTACTGCAACCCATATACACCTGCAGCGACTGGAAGCGGAAAGCATCCGCATTCTGAGACAGGTGGCAACTGATTTTGAACGACCGGTCCTGATGTATTCCGTCGGCAAGGATTCGTCGGTGTTATTGCACCTGGCGATGAAAGCATTTTATCCGGCGAAACCACCCTTTCCGCTGTTGCATGTTGACACCACTTTTAAATTCAAGGAAATGATCGCATTCCGGGACGCCACTGTAAAACGGCTCGGCCTGGAACTGATCGTGCATACCAACCCTGAAGGGCTGGCGGCCAATACCAATCCGTTTACCCACGGCAGTTCACGTTACACCGATATCATGAAAACCGATGCCCTCAAGCAGGCGCTGGATGCCGGTAAATACGATGCGGCCATTGGTGGTGCGCGCAGGGACGAGGAAAAATCCCGCGCCAAGGAAAGGGTATTTTCCCACCGCTCCGGAAATCATGTATGGGATCCAAAGAACCAGCGGCCGGAACTGTGGTCGCTGTATAACACCCGCATCAACCCGGGGGAAAGCATGCGTGTTTTCCCGTTGTCCAACTGGACCGAGACGGATATCTGGGTCTACATCTACCTGCAGGATATCCCGATGTCCAAACTGTACCTGGCGGCCGAACGGCCGGTGGTTGAACGCGATGGACAATTGTTCATGATCGATGATGACCGTTTCCCGTTAAACGACGGAGAAAAGCCGGAAATGCGTTCCATCCGTTTCCGCACACTCGGCTGTTACCCGCTGACAGCGGCCATTGAATCCACCGCCAGCACGCTAGCCGAAGTCATCCTTGAAATGCGCTCCAGTCACACCTCGGAACGCTCGGGCCGGCTGATCGACAGCGACCAGGCTGGCTCCATGGAGAAGAAAAAGACGGAGGGCTATTTCTGATGTCTTCAGCCAGCAAAGCACACCTCGACATGCAGCAGTTTATCGACATGGAAAGCTCGAAAAGCATGCTGAAATTCATCACCTGCGGCAGTGTGGATGACGGTAAAAGCACGCTTATCGGACGGCTGCTCTATGATGCCCAGTTGCTCTACGATGACCAGTTGGCAGAACTCAAAAAGGACAGCAAAGGGCGGGCATCAACGGAAGAAGATATTGATTTTTCCTTACTTGTCGATGGTCTGCTGGCGGAACGGGAGCAAGGCATTACCATTGATGTCGCCTACCGGTTCTTTTCTACATCAAAGCGAAAATTTATCGTCGCGGACACCCCCGGCCACGAACAGTACACCCGCAACATGGCCACCGGTGCGTCTACCGCTGATGCTGCGGTGTTGTTGATCGATGCGCGTCTTGGCGTATCCACCCAGACCCGCCGGCACGCCTATATCCTCTCGCTCGTGGGTGTAAAACACATCCTGCTGGCGGTCAACAAGATCGACCTGAAGGATTATTCACAGCAGGTGTTTGAGGATATATGCGAGGATTTCGAAACTTTTGCGCAAGAACTTGGCTTTATCAGTCTTTATGCCATCCCGATATCCGCTTTAAAAGGCGACAACATCACCACAAGGAGTGATCGTATGTCGTGGTACGAAGGCCAGCCCCTGTTGACCTACCTGGAGTCTTTGAATCCTGAAAGAGAGGATTCGGTGCTGTTTCGTTTCCCGGTGCAGCGCGTTACCCGTCCGGACCTGGATTTCCGCGGTTATGCCGGCACCCTGGCCGGTGGTGAAATTGCAGTGGGTGATGAAGTGATGGTGGCCGCATCCCTGAAACGCAGCCGCATCAAACGTATCGTCACCATGGACGGTGATCTGCCGGACGCCAGCAAGGGCGACGCCGTGACCTTTACGCTGGAGGATGAGATTGATATCAGCCAGGGTGACGTCCTGCACCGGCCGGGTGAGCCACTGGAGCGCAGCAACCAGTTCCAGGCGCACCTGATCTGGATGCACGAAGACCCGATGCTGCCCGAACGTAGCTATTTGCTGAAGATCGGCACACAAACCACATCGGTGCAGATTACCGATCTGAAATACGCCATCAACATCAATACCTCTGAACACCTGCCGGCCACCAAGATTGATCTGAACGGAATCGCCGTGTGTAATTTCGCCACCGCCCAGGCGATTGCCTTTGATGCCTACGCCGACAACCCTGAAACCGGTGCCTTTATACTGATCGACCGCATCAGCAACAACACCGTTGGCGCCGGCATGATTGATTTCGGTCTGCACCGGGGACAGAACCTGTCCTGGCAGTCCTTTGAGATCAGCCGCGAATCACGGGCACAGATGAAAAACCAGAAACCTATCGTTATCTGGTTCACCGGTCTTTCCGCATCGGGTAAATCCACCATTGCCGATATCGTCGAGCAAAAGCTCGCGGCGCAAAACCGGCACACGTATTTGCTCGATGGTGATAATTTCCGGCATGGCTTGAACAAGGACCTGGGCTTCACCGACGCCGACCGGGTGGAAAACATACGCCGGGTTGCGGAGGTCGCCCGCCTGATGGCCGATTCCGGCCTGATCGTGATGACCGCCTTTATCTCCCCGTTCCGGCGGGAACGCAGGATGGCGAGGGAAATTGCCGGGGATATCGATTTTATCGAGGTATTTGTCGATACACCGCTGGAAATTTGCGAAGCCCGTGACCCGAAGGGGATGTACGCCAAGGCCCGCAGGGGTGAAATCCCCAATTTCACCGGTATCAGTTCGGCCTATGAAGCACCCGAGAGAGCCGATATCCACCTTGATGCCGGCGATCGTTCAGCCGAAGAACTGGCGGACGAGGTATTACGGCAGTTGCAAATCGACTGATCTGTAACTAGTCCAGTTCGATCACCAGGTCGCCCTGCCCCACCAGTTCGCCCGCTTGCAGGTGAACTTTGCCGACCGTGCTTTCGAATGGGGCCGTGATGGTGGTTTCCATTTTCATCGCCTCGATCACGAATACGGGTGTGTCTTTTTCAACCACATCACCGGCAGCAACCAGCACCGAGGCCAGGCGTCCCATTAACGGTGAACCGATCTCGTTACGCTCCACTGCCTTGCGGTTGGCAGCGGTCTTGGGCACCACGGTTTCATCGCGCACCTGCACACTGCGCGTTTGCCCGTTGAGTTCGAAGGTGACCCGGCAAAAGCCGTTTTCATCCGTATGCGAGCGGTAGATAAAGCGGATAACGATGGTTTTGCCACGCTGTAGCTTGACCAGGATTTCATCCCCCTGGCCGAGGCCGTAAAAGAAGGTCTGCGTGGGCAGGTAATGGACTTCACCGAACTCTTTCTGGTGCTCGTAATAGCCACGGAAGACATCCGGGTACATTTCATAAGAGAGGAAATCGAGCTCCGTCAGATCCGCATCAAACTCCTGCTTGAAAGCAGCGAAATCAGCCTCGAAATCAACCGGGTCCAAGGCTGCACCGGGAGGACCGGTCAACGGTTCCCTGCCTTTCAGCACCATCTCGGCAAGCTTGATCGGAAATCCACCTTCGGTCTGACCGAGCTTGCCCGAGAACAGGTCGATCACCGAATCGGGAAAGGCCAGCGTATCACCCTGCTCCAACACGTCTTTTTCATCCAGACCGTTGGCTGTCATGAACATCGCCATGTCACCCACGACCTTGGAAGACGGGGTTACCTTGACGATATCACCAAACATCCGGTTGACCGCTGCATAGTTTTTCTTGATCTGTTCAAAGTGGTGCTCGAGGCCCAGTGCAATGGCCTGCGGCCGCAAATTCGAGTACTGGCCACCCGGAATTTCGTGCTCATAAACCTCGGCCGTACCGGCCTTCAGACCGGATTCAAACGGGTAGTAATATTCACGCACGGCTTCCCAGTAATTGGCGTACTCATTTAAGGATGCCAGGTCAAAAGCCTGTTCGCGCTCGTGGCCCTGCATGACCGCGATCAGAGAATTCATATTGACCTGTGATGTCAGGCCCGACATCGAACTCAGACAGACATCCACGATATCCACATCCGCCTCGATGGCCTTGAGCAGGGTTGCGCTTTGCATCGACGAGGTGTCGTGTGTATGCAGGTGAATGGGGATATCAACAGCCGCTCGCAGCGCCGGTATCAGCATCTCGGCGGCATACGGTTTGAGCAGCCCGGCCATGTCCTTCAGCGCCAGCATGTGCGCGCCCTCGTCTTCAAGACGCCGCGCCATATCGAGGTAGTATTGCAGGCTGTAGCGGTTACCGGGATCGGTATTGAGCACATCCCCGGTATAACAGATGGTCGCCTCGGCAATGCCACCCGTCCTTTCACGCACCACCTGGATCGACTGCTTCATGCCTTCAATCCAGTTCAGCGAATCGAAAATACGGAAAACATCGATACCGTTTTCCCAGGACTTTTCAATAAACTTTTCGATCACATTATCCGGGTAGGCCTTGTAACCGACTGCGTTCGAGCCACGGAACAACATTTGCAGCAAGATGTTGGGCACCGCTTTACGTATTTGCTGTAAACGCTGCCATGGGCACTCACGTAAAAAACGCATGGAAACATCAAAGGTCGCACCACCCCACATCTCCAGTGAAAACACTTGCGGATTGGCCTTGGCGAATCCCTCGGCCACCGCCAGCATATCGAGCGTGCGAACCCGGGTCGCCAGCAATGACTGGTGCGCATCGCGCAGCGTGGTATCCGTATACAGGATATTTTTTTGCTGTCTTATCCAGCTGCAAAAGGCCTCCGGACCCATCTCGTCGAGCCGGTTCTTGCTACCGCGTGGGAATTCCGCCAGGCGATCGACATGCGGTATTTCCGGCTTGCGGAAGCTCCGACCGGGGTCAATGGTGGTGACATCCGGGTTACCATTGACGGTCAGGTTGGCAATGTAACGCAGCGTCTTGGTCGCACGATCAAAGTTTTGCCTGATTTCAAACAGTTCCGGGTGGTTGTCAATAAATGCCACCGTGGCCTTGCCGGACGCGAAGGTCGGGTGGTGCAGAACATTCTGCAGGAAGCCGATATTGGTTTTGACACCACGAATACGGAACTCCCGCAGGGCCCGGTGACCACGTGAAACTGCACCGTTCAATGTGCGTCCCCAGGACGTCACCTTTACCAGCATCGAATCAAAAAATGGTGATACACGCGCACCGGTATAGGCGGCTCCAACATCCAGCCGGATGCCGAAACCGGCGGCACTGCGGTACGCAATCAGGGTACCGTAATCCGGTTGAAAATCGTTTTCGGGGTCTTCCGTGGTAATGCGGCATTGAATCGCATAACCATTGCATTTGACATCGTCCTGGCTGTTGATGCGAATGACACTGTCACTCAAAAGGTATCCGCGGGCGATCTGGATCTGGCTGCGAACGATATCAATGCCGGTCACCTGCTCAGTGATGGTGTGCTCCACCTGGATACGTGGATTGACCTCGATAAAAAAGATGTTTTCCTGTTTATCAACCAGGAATTCAACCGTGCCGGCATTGCTGTAGCCCACATGCCGGGTAATCGCCAGCGCATAGTCGAATAATTTCTGCCGGGTTTCCTGCTGCAAAGCGACACTCGGTGCAACTTCCACCACTTTCTGGAAGCGGCGCTGTACCGAACAATCACGCTCAAACAGGTGCACCAGGTTGCCCTCGTTATCACCCAGTATTTGCACCTCGATGTGCTTTGGCGACTCGATGAATTTCTCGAGAAAAACCGTGTCATCACCAAAAGCCTTCAGAGCCTCGGCACGGGCCTCTGTAAAGGCTGTTGCAAGCTCATCTTCGCTGCGGATCACACGCATGCCACGGCCACCGCCGCCGGCAACGGCTTTGAGCATCAACGGATAGCCAATGCGTTTTGCCTCGCTGCGGGTTACTTCAACTGTATCGAGTTGTTCATGGCTGTCTTCGATGACCGGAATACCGGCCGCTATCGCGTTGCTCTTGGCCTGGATCTTATCCCCCAGCATGGCCATGGCCTCCGGGGTCGGCCCGACAAAGATAATGCCCTCTTCACGGCAACGGGTCGCAAACTCCACGTTTTCGGACAGGAAACCATAACCGGGATGGATTGCATCCACCTGGTTCAGCTTCGCGACCTCAATCATCGCTTCGATATCCAGGTAAGGCTTGAGCGGTTCATCATCCGCACCAATCTGGTAGGCCTCGTCCGACTTGTAACGATGGGGTGAAAAACGATCTTCGTGGGTGTACACACTCAGTGTACGAATACCAAGCTCGGAAGCTGAACGGAGGATTCGAATGGCGATTTCACCACGGTTGGCGACCAAGATTTTGTCTAATTTCTGAAGCATTTATGCAGTTCCCTGTGCTAGTGGCCCAACATGGTAGGTTTGATGGGCCACGCGGGGTCTATTTATGCAGTGTTCGCCTTGCCTTGTCTACTCTTTCAGAGACTGGCGAGACCCCGCAGATGCGAATGCGTTTCCTGCACCTTGCGCTTTACCGCCTCGAAGTCGATATCCTTGCCGCTGAATCGCCTCTGTTTTACAAAGTATTCAGCAGGATCTGTACCATCGGGTTCTGCATTGATCCGGTAGTCGAGGCCGTCAAATACCTCGTACAAGGGAAAGACCCCGCTGCGTACAGCCAGCCTGACCAGTTCGATGGTCTCGGCAGGTTCTGTTTTCCAACCGGTCGGGCACGGTGAGTGAATCAGGAAAAAGCGGAACCCCTTGATCTTCAGCGCTTTGCGTATCTTGTCCCGGAAATCCTGCGGGTGCGCAATGGAGAGTGTTGCCGCGTAAGGTACGCGGTGGGCGGCCATGATCTGGATGATCTCTTTCTTGCGCTCGGACTTGCCCGCCGGCGTGGTTGTTGTTTTTGCCAATGCGGGTGTCGCCGAACTGCGCTGGCCGCCGGTATTGCCATAAATTTCGTTGTCGTAGCAGATATAGATCAGGTTTTCGTTGCGTTCTGCCGCCGCCGACAGCGTGGCGATTCCGATGTCATAGGTGCCGCCATCCCCGGCCCAGCAGATTACATGCCCGGGATCTTCACCAGGCCTTGTATTCAATTCATTTACCGCCTCAACACCACTGGCAAAAGCCGGTGAGGAGGCAAAGGTCGAGGCCAGTACCGGCACACCGTAACTGGTGGTCGGAAAGGCACCCGCCGTGACAATGCCGCAACAGGCGGGGATGACCATTGAGTAATTTTCGTCTTCCATGGCCCGGCCCAGCATGGTCAGACCGACGCTCATGCCACAACCGCCGCAGTTGGTATTACCCGGCCGTAGCAGGCATTCGCTTTGTGATAGTTCGGGATTTACCGCATTCATTGATCTATTCCTTTCCAGACCGGTTCACCCGCGCTCGAGCGCGCGCTGAGATCCGCAACCACCTCGTGCACCAATTCAGGCACCACGTCGACACCACCCACGCCGGTCAGGTAGCCCTGCAGCAGTTGATTACCCTGCCCCTGCAGGCTGGCCCGGACTTCATGGCAGAAGATGCCGCCGGTACCCGCCGAGTAATTGCGGTCGAGAACACCGATTTTGCTGGCGCCGGCACACAATTCGCGGATTTGTTCACCCGGGAACGGTCGAAACAGCTTGATCCGCACCATGCCCACCTTTTCACCGCGATTACGCCATTCATCGATCACTTGCTTGAGTGTGGTTGAAATGCTGCCGGAAGCGATGAATATACGGTCGGCGTCGGCGGTCCGGTACGCGGTCACTGCGCCGCTTACCTCACGGCCGAAAGCCACTTTGAAATTCTGACGATGTTCTTCCATTACAGCAGGTACCTGCCGCATGGCCTCATCCAGTTCCAGGCGATGTGAAAGTGTTGCCTGCGGAAAGGCCATGCCACCGACGGTCACCGGGTGCTGTGGATCGAGTTGGTGTGGAATCCTGCAGGGTGGCAGGAAACCATCGGCTTGCTCCTGCGTCACCAGTTCGACCTCGGTGGCGGTATGCGAGACGATAAACGCGTCCATGCAAACCATCACGGGCAATAATACCCGTGGGTCCTCCGCTATGCGGAAAGCCAGCATCGAGGTATCCGCCACATCCTGGCTGGTATCGCAATAAAGTTGTATCCAGGCGAAATCACGCAGCATCAGGGAATCCCCCTGGTCCGCCCAGATATTCCAGGGTGGTCCGAGCGTGCGATTGACAGCCGCCATCACGATTGGCAGGCGGTAGAAGGCTGCAACCATGATGTTCTCGGCCATGTACGCCAAGCCATTCGAGGAACTTGCGGTGAAGGAGCGTGCACCGTTCACCGATGCGCCAATACACACACCCATGGCGCTGTGTTCGCTCTCGACGGGAATTACGCTGCCTTTTGAAAACGGGAAACGGGCCACATATTCCACAATCTCGGTTTGCGGCGTTATCGGGTAGATGCCACAGACGACGCCACGTGCATTACGGTTGGCTTCGCCGGCGACACTCATCGAATATCCTGCCGCGTGATTGCCGGTAACCAGTTGCATATTCATTGTGACTGCACCGCCTGCATTTGTGTACCTGATTGCATGTATATGACGGCCCGTGAGCATTCACTCACACAGACCCCGCAACCCTTGCAGTAGTCGTAATCAAAAATAATGTCCCTGCCCTCACGCCTCAGGACGCCATCCGGGCAATAGGTCACACAGCGGTCGCAGCTATTGCACACACCGCAACTCAGGCAGCGTTTGGCCTCCTCAATATCGTCCAGTCCCCCGCGAACCTCGCTGAAGGAGGTTTCCCGACCGGTTAGCGGCAGGACAACCTGGTTGTGGGGATGATGCAGTTCGAAATGCTGAAAGCGGATCTGGTCGGCCCGCACAACGCTCTTGATGTTTGGCGGGTCGATATACAGCTTCTCTCCGCTGAACCTCTCGTGCAGCATCAGCGCCATATACCGGCCACAACCGATCGCGGCGGTGACCGTGCCCTCATTGGTCAGCAGATCACCGGTCGGATACACCGGTGCCTCACCGTCGTGTTCTATCGGCTGATCCGCTGAAAGCTGTGCATCATCAGGCAACAACGAAAGATCGGCCGCCTGCCCGATAGCGAGGATTACCCGGTCGCAGGGAATCTTGAATTCCGAGCCCTGAACCACCACCGGTCTGCACCGTCCGCTGTCATCCGGCTCACCGAGCTCCATTTGCTGGCATAACAATTGCCGTTTGCCGTTATCACGGGAAATACGTATAGGTGAACACAGCAGGTCAATCCGTATGCCTTCGTCGATTGCGTCATCGACCTCTTCGGAGATTGCAGGCATCTCATCCCGCGTGCGCCGGTAGATGATCCGAACAGCATGTGCGCCCAGGCGATATGCGGTCCGTGCGGCATCGACCGCGGTGTTTCCGCCACCGACGACTACAACATCCTCGCCTGCAACATCGACCGCATTGCTGCGTGCCTGGTCAAGAAACTCAATGCCCTGCATGACACGCTTCATATCCAGGCCAAGATCCAGCGAGGTCAGGCGTTGCAGGCCCGTGGCGGCCAGCACGGCATCATATTCACGGGTTAATTGCTGCAGACGCCCGTGATCGATATGTGTGTTGAATTCCGTTTCGATACCGAGTTCCAGTATCCGGTCAATATCCCGGTCCAGCGCATGACGCGGCAGGCGGTAGGCCGGAATCCCGGTTCGCATCAGACCGCCAAGCTCTGAACCCGCCTCGAAGATCTTCACGGCATAACCCAGCCTGGCCAGGTGATAAGCACCGGAAAGACCGGCAGGCCCGCCACCAATGACAGCGACCTTCTCGGAACGCCGTAATGCTGCCGTGATTTGCACCGTACCGTGATCACCGGCATAGCGTTCCAGCCCACGCACATTGACCGGCCCTTCCAGTTCGGAACGGTTGCATTGCGTCATGCAGAACCCCGGGCAGACACGCCCGCAGACCGACGGCAGAGGCGTGGTTTTCAGCAAGATTTCCAGCGCAGCATCGACATCTTCATTTGTCAATGCCGCCAGGAAACCCTGCACATCATTGCCGGCCGGGCAAACGAAATTGCATGGAGGCGTCGCATTTTCCCAGACCGGTTGCTGATTCGCCCACTGGCCTGTTTGTAGCGCCGGCGGCGCACCGGTATTGCCATTGATGAGACCGGCAACGCGGGTGTGCGAAATTTCGGGGTGTTTCAAGTCAGCGGGTTTTGGCGTCCCGTCATGAATACATACGGCATCCCAGGCCTCCCTGGCAGCTTTTTCGTTCCCGCCCTGGAAGCCAAAATCGGCAAAAGCATCCACGATATCCTGTAAATCCATATCCAGTATGCGTGCCACGGCGCCTGCCAGTGCGGTGTTCACAATTGGCACAGCTCTCGAACCCAGTCCGTTGCTGACCGCGATGGAGGTCGCGTCAACGGTGGCGATGCGAAACGGGGCTCCTCGTTCCTGTTGTGCATAATGGCTTGGGGGCTTGTCGCAATTGAAAAGGATAAAGCCACCCGGCTTCAGACCGGAAAGTATGGCTGGTGAAATTAAAGTCGGATCGAGAACCACCAGGTGGTCCGGTTCGTAGATCTGATTTGGGTTATTGAATGACTCATCGTCATAACGCAGAAAGGCCTGAACGGGCGCACCGGAACGTTCGGCAGCGTAGATGCCAAACGCCTGTACCGATTTTCCATTCCGGTGCTGCGCAGCTGCCAAAATCTTGGCAAGCGTCACACCACCCTGACCACCGCGCCCATGAATTCTGATCTCGATCATCGTGCCCAGTCCTGCTTTTTCAATCCCCCTGTTGGGGGAAAAACAGTTTATCGCAGCGGTCTGGATGACCTCATGACGCAGGTCAGTCAGTGGCGCTATTTTTGATCAGTAATTGCCATTTCCGGGGGCCAATCCGGTGCACGGATTCACCGTTTACGTCCACTGCAACCGTCACAGGCATATCTTTCACTTCGAACTCGTAAATCGCTTCCATACCCATCTCGGGGAAGCCCAGCACCCTTGAAGATTTGATGGCCTGGGCAACCAGGTAAGCGGCGCCACCCACCGCCATCAGGTAAACGGCCTTGTTATCCCGGATCGCGTCGATCGCGGTGGGGCCACGCTCGGCCTTGCCGATCATTCCCATCAGACCGGTTTCCTCCAGCATGGTGCGGGTAAATTTGTCCATGCGTGTGGCGGTGGTGGGACCGGCGGGACCAACGACCTCGTCGCCGACCGGATCAACCGGACCGACGTAATAGATAAAACGCCCTTTAAGATCCACCGGCAGTTCTTCGCCAGCGGCGAGCATATCCACCATGCGCTTGTGGGCCGCATCACGCCCGGTGAGCATTTTGCCGTTCAGCAACAAGCTGTCGCCGGGCTGCCAGCTGCTGATCTCCTCGCGGGTTACGGTATCGAGGTTAACCTGTTTAACGTTTCCTCCGGCTTCGCGGGTTACTTCGGGCCAGTCTTCAAGACTTGGCGCCTCGATGCTTGCCGGTCCCGAGCCATCCAGGGTGAAGTGGGTATGGCGGGTTGCCGCGCAGTTGGGGATGATGGCAACGGCCTTGTTGGCAGCATGGGTGGGGAAGTCTTTAACCTTGACATCCAGCACCGTGGTCAGGCCGCCCAGGCCCTGGGCACCGATACCCAGTGCGTTGACTTTATCAAACAGTTCCAGACGCAACTCTTCAGCACGATTATCAGCGCCCTTTTCCTGCAAATCATGGATATTGATAGGATCGAGCAACGCTTCCTTGGCCAGCATCATGGCTTTTTCAGCGGTGCCGCCGAGGCCGATACCCAGCATGCCGGGTGGACACCAGCCGGCACCCA
>PVMK01155230.1_pt1 | contig 41487 bp, 34 predicted proteins | sample 1853481 | NCBI WGS metagenome assembly PVMK01 (sample SAMN08533507, study PRJNA380276) | Marine sediment metagenome, whole genome shotgun sequencing project.
ATCAGGCGCGGCGAGAGGTTCGCTTTTTGCCAATTCCCCGCAGCAAACCGGTTGGCCTCGGCCAGAGTCGGGTAGATGTGAATAGTATTCAGAATCTTTTTGAGCCCGAGCCCATTGCGCATCGCATTCACAAATTCTGCAATCAGGTCTCCGGCATGTGAGCCGACGATTGTGACGCCGAGGATTTTGTCTGCGCCCGGCGGGGTCAGTACCTTGACGAAACCGGTGGCCTCGCCATCGGCGATGGCCCGGTCCAGGTCATCGATACCGTATCGCGTGATTTCATAGTCAATGTTCTGCTCACGGGCCTCCGATTCTGACAGGCCAACCCGCGCGACTTCCGGATCCGTGAATACGGCCCAGGGTAGCACCGAATAGTCCACCCGAAATTTCCTGAACCGGCCGAACAGGGCATTGATCGCGCAATACCAGGCCTGATGTGCTGCCGCGTGGGTCAATTGATAGGGGCCGGCGACGTCACCACAGGCAAAAATATTCGGATATGTTGTCTGCAGGTATTCGTTGACGGGAACTGTCCCATTCGGATTGAGTTCAATGCCCATTTTCTGCAGCCCGAGGTGCTCGGTCACGGCCCGGCGTCCCACGGCGACAAGGACCTGATCGAATTCGATATCCTCGTGTTGCTCAGATCCATCCGCATAATCCGAGCCTGTATACGTGCACCGGGCAATGACCTTGTCGCCTTGCCGTTCAAATCTCTCGGCGCGGTATTCAGTCAACACCCGGATCCCTTCTTCTTTAAAGCGGGAGATCAGGAGTGCCGATACTTCAGCGTCTTCGCGTATAAGCAGTCGTGGATGCATTTCGACGACGGTGACCTTGCTGCCCAGCCGGCTGAAGGCCTGCGCCATCTCGCAGCCGATCGGTCCACCGCCCAGGATCAACAGCCGCTCGGGGAGTTCTTGCAAGTCCCACAGTGTATCCGACGTCAGGTAGCCGATCTCAGCGAGTCCGGGAATCGGCGGGGCGGCGGGTTCCCCGCCGGTCGCAATCACGATGCTGCGCGTTGTAATCGTTTTCCCATTGACCTCAACGGTGTAAGGGGAGGTGATCGCGGCCGAGCCCTGGATGCAATCGACGCCCAGAGCGGTATAGCGCTCTGCGGAATCATGAGGGTTCGATTCGGTCAATGATGTCCTGCACGCGTTGCATGACCTTGGGGAAATCGACACGAATACTGTCCGCGCTCAAGCCGAATTCTTCGGCACGCCGGAAATAGGATGCGATTCGGGCGGAGCGGATCAGTGCCTTGCTCGGCACGCACCCGGTATTGAGGCAGTCGCCACCCATCTTGTCGCGCTCAATGAGCAGGACCTTTGCTTTCGAAGCGGCAGCGATATATGCGCTGACCAGTCCGGCGGAGCCGGCGCCGATAACGACGAGATTGACATCGAATTTTTTTGGCTTCGGGAAGTTTTTGAGGCGGCGGCGAACAGCGACGGCATCCAGCATCTTTTTCGTAATCAATGGAAATAGGCCGAGCAGAACAAATGAGCCCAGCAGCTCCGGCGAAAGTATATCACCGGGGTTCTGAATCCGGCTGAGCTGAGTACCGGCGTTGACATAAACAACCGTCGCGGCCAGCATGCCCAACTGGCTGACCCAATAAAGGAATGGTTTTCAGACGCGTCAGCCCCATGGCCATATTGATGATGAAGAACGGAAAAATCGGCACCAGTCGCAACGTGAACAGATAATAGTTCCCTTCCTTGTCGATTCCCGTGTTGATGCGCGTTACGATTTTTCCGAATCGACGCTCGATGTAGTCGCGCAGAAGAAACCGCGAAAGCAGAAATGCGAGCGTCGCGCCGATGGTGCTGGCAAACGAAACGATCACCGTTCCGGCAAGCAGTCCAAACAGGGCGCCGGCCGCCAGGGTCATGATCGTTGCGCCCGGAATATTCAGCGCGGCGATGGCGACATAGAGCAGAAAATAGGCGGCGATCGCCGAGCCAAAATTGCTTTCGACGTAAGCTTGCAGAATATCCTGTTGTTTGCGGAAAAAATCCAGCGTCAGGTAGGCAGTCAGGTCGAGCCAGAAAACTACAGAAATCACTGCGACGATCAATATGACGAGTAGTATTCTGGTCTTGTTCATACTGGGTCTTTACATTCGTGCTGAGCCGGACCGGGCTGAAAAATCCGGAAGGCCCGGGCGCGTGACCGCAACGCGCTGATCGACTATTTACTGACCGTCTTGCGTGCAATCTGCCTGGCTATTTTCGGTGCAACGACGGGTATCGAATCAAGAACCCAGCCTTTACTGTGGCGACGATCGGGGCAGGGGATCGCGTAAGCAACCTTTTTCTCATTGCGCGCGACCTCGTCGGTATCGATACGCCAGCCGCGATCTTCCCATTCGTTGATCCGATCGCGATAACGTCCGATTGGACTGTCCGCCGGGGTGAAGAGTTCCCGGGTTCGTGTTTCCGGTGTCAGAACCGGGCGCACGGCTGTCAATACCGTTCGATCCTGCTGCGCAGTGTTTTCATTACGTTCCATGACGCGCTCGTCGTCGGCCGGCTCGAGCATGAAATTTCTCAGATTTACCAGGTATAAGCTCGTGTGACTGGCATCGATCGGCGTTTCGAACAGGTACTGATGAATTTTCATGTCGGGCGTCGGGTAAATATACGTCCAGAGGCTCGAAATGCCATGGTGTCCGGTGCCGGCGCGAACGACTGCGTTACCGGTGCGCCCGGACACCTCATGCATTTTTTTGTCGGCGAGTGGTGGAGCTTCCCGCTCGGCGAAAAAACCGACACCCCATTCGGTCTCCTCCAGTTCCGGACTCGGCACCCGGATATCAATGTCATCCCGTTCGCCGGAAAAACCATGTGTCGGGTGAACGAACTCGTTATGAGCGGCGTCGATACCGTTCTCCATCGAGCGCTTGTAGTCAAAGTCCCAGTCGAAATGCTGAATCGTTGCGCGCCAGCCATCGTCCGGCGTAGCTCCACTGAATTCCTTGATATCCATGATCGGCGGTCGCTCTGCATCGGGCAGGTCGCCGAGAAAGGCAAAGACCAGTCCGTAGCGCTCGTCGGTCGGGTACGCGTCTACCCGGGCCCGTGACGGAATATTCGCATTCGGGCCCAGGGACGGAATTTTGTGGCAGCGGCCTTCACCGTCAAACTGCCATCCATGATAGGGGCATTGGATGCAGTGCCCTTTGATTTTGCCGTTTGCGAGCGATCCTCCGCGGTGGACGCAAGTGTTACTCAAACATCGCGCGACGCCATCCGCGTCCCGGAATAACACGAAGTCCTGGCCCAGCATTCGCCTTTTTAGCGGCTGGTCCGAAAACTCGTCGGATTTGCCCGCGACATACCAGAAGTTGATAAACATTGGCGAAGTCCCTCGAAGCCGATCTTGAGCGAGTATTTTCGCATATATCGGTAACGATGTTCCGGTGGACGGTGGCCGGCTGAAGATTATCGAAAAAATCTGAAATCGTCGCCGAAAAAAGGATATAAACACGGTCTGCCCTTGCTCGCGAACCCGGCCCGAAAATCAGCCCGACAATCGACGAATAACAGGAAAGAGGCGTATGACAACGAACACAGGAATAACCATCGGGCCCGTGCAATTGGCACCGGGTATTACCCGATTCAATTTCTGGACGTTCATGTATGCGTCTTTCATCTGTATCGGGATGCTGGCCGGCATGAATTTTCTCCAGCCCTATGTGCTCATTGAAAACCTGAATATTCCACAGGCAGCGCGGGGCACGGTCAGCGGCAACTTGGGTTTTTGGCAGGAGATCGTCGCCCTGCTGCTGATCAATCCGTTCGGCTGGATGTCGGACCGGATCGGACGCCGCCCGTTGATGATTTTCGGGATCGTCGTATGCGGCATCGGCTACGGTTTGTATCCGTTCGCTGAGACCATCGGCGAACTGACCCTCTACCGTATTATTTTTGCGGTCGGCGCATCTTCTCTGGCGGCGATCATCGCGGTCGTCGCCAACGACTACCCTCACGAGAGCTCGCGCGGCAGGTTGGTCGGCCTCGGCAACATGATGAACGGCGTCGGCGTCATATTCATGACCGTGATCATTGCGCAGATTCCGGTCATGCTGGGTAAGCAGGGTGTAGATTCGATGACCGCGGGCCGGGTCATGTTTCTGATCGCAGCCGGGCTCTGTGTGTTTCTCGGCCCTCTGGTTCCGGGTCGGATTGAAAGGCGGCGTGCCGGTATCGAGTGACGGTATGCAGGACTGGCGCACATTAATGATGAGTGGCATTCGCGCGGCGCGCAATCCACGAATTCTTTTGTCTTATGGTGCGGCTTTTATCGGCCGGGCCGATGTTTCGATCAAGGGTATGTTTGTTTCTTTGTGGGCGGTCACGGCCGGAGCGGGAATCGATATGACGCCGGCTCAATCGATGGGTAAGGCGGGCCAGCTCATGGGGATTATGAGTGTCGTCGGTATGATCTGGGTCGTGATATTCGGTTGGATTCTCGATCGGATCAATCGTGTGACGGGGCTCGCGATCGCCATGGCTTTGGGTGGCGTCGGGTACACGTTGATGTGGATCGTGCCTTCGCCACTCGATTTCTCATATTTACCGGCTTTTCTGATTCTGTCGGTCGGTCAGACCAGCGTGATCTGTGCGTCGATCACCCTCGTGGGGCAGGAGGCGATGCCCGGCGAGCGCGGTGCTGTCGTTGCGATGAACGGATTCTTTGGTGCCATCGGCATCATGCTGGCATTCGTGATCGGCGGCCGGTTATTCGATGCCTTTGGCCCCGCCGCACCCTTCGTCATGGTCGGTGTATTTCAGCTGTTTCTATCTGCTCTGGCCGTCGGCGTGCGCTTGTTTTCACCCGGATTCGATGGTTCGAGCGCCCCGCAGACTTAGGACGCTCGAACGAATCATCTGGATTCGATTTACGATCAGGCCGCTCGTTGCGCCCGATCGAGCTTGGCCTTGACGTGTGCCGGGGTCAGCATCGAGACCGCGGTGACGAGAACGACGGCGGTCAACACCAGCGACATCTCCAGGTAATACTTTTCCGGGTGAATCCAGATTTCCTCAAACATATTCCACCGCCCGATCAATTCGACGGAGTTCCACGCGATGATTGCCGTTGGAATCCCATAGCGAATCGCGGTTGTGACCTTCCAGAACTTAACGAGCCGGTTTAACAGGTACAGGGCCCAGACCGTATTGGCGAAAAATAATACGTAGGTGACCGGATGTGTATCACCGAGAATCTCGTAGATAAACAGAAGCGCCAGGTAGAAAAACCAGATGACGTAGATCGTTTCGAGTGCCGTAATCGCTGCGAAATTTCGTGGATACCCGGGAGTTGGTTTTCCGGTGCTCAAATGCATTCTGCGCTGAATCCAGTGAAAGAAATTGCATTTCGTTTCCTTGTTCAGCGTGAAATAGGCGAGTGTCGCCATCATGATGCCGAGCGATGACATCATGACCAGGTATTCGGCTTTGGTGGCGATCTCGCCACTGTCCATCTGATCCGGGGACACTGAGCCAGGATGCGTTCCATACGAATGCGAACTCCACCCAGCCGGTCCATAGCAACGTCCCGGCGAAAAAGCCGAGCCAGGTTCCGGTCACTTCCTTCGGGTGCTTCATGCCGATGAACAGAAGTACGGCGCCGACCAGGCCCAATGCTGTCGCGGACTGGTAAACATAGGCTTCGCCGAAGATGTTTTCCATCAGGATCATGACGGTATGCCCGAGAGCCTGGACCAGGAACACGATAAAGAAGGCCAGCAGGCCGATAAAAGGTGGCTTGTAAAAGATGTTTTTCACTGTACTCATTTCTTTTCCTCCGCTTTAAGCAGAAATCCGGTCATTGTTTTATGAAATAGTGTGTCGAAATTCGGATCGTCGCCATAGACTTCCATGACCGACACGACGGTTCGGGCGATCAGGCGTCCGGTTTTGTCGGCGCTGTCATTCAGAAAAATTCCGGTGGGTTCAATCGCATCGAGGAGAGCCGCAATTTTTTCACGGAAAAGCCGGTGCACGTCCTCAAAGAGATAAAAGTGGACGCCACCCACCCGGGTTGATACTCGCAGGGCATCGGGATTTGAATGCCAGAGTCTCAGAAAGGTGTCGAAGATCCCGGTCATGGTTGCGGCAGGGTCGCCCGTGTCGATCGCCTCCAGTTCGGTCATGCCTTGTTCGAAGACCGGCCTGATAATGCTGGCCAGCACCTCTTCACGATTCGAAAAGAAGCGATAGAAGCTGCTGCGGGCGATTTCGGCCGCTTCGATGATGTCTTCGACGCTGACGTTCTCGAACCCGTGCTCGACGAATTTTTGCGCGCTGACATCCAGGATGCGCTGGCGCGTGCGGCCCTGGCGCCTGCGTATCTTTGGGCTCAGGGCAATAGCAGCCGTGTTATCGGACATGGTTCGCTTCTCGCTATCACTTAATCGAACATGAGTGTATCATGTAATACATCGATGTACCAGTCTGGAGTGGGGGGAGCGTGAATTATCCATTCTGTAGTCGGTGGCAGGTCATGGCGTATTGCCGGTTGTTTTTGTGCGCCGGATCATTAACAGTTGGGCTTACTGACCGAGCTGAGCCTGCCGGCTCACGCACCGGACGCTAAAATAACGAGAACCGGGGGCACTTGTGGAAAACGCGGAACACTATTAAGTCACTCCTGACTTCTAAGTCACTCCTGACTTCGGTGAAATGTCGTTTTTTTTATTTTTTCAGGTGTCCTGCTTTCGGCTGATGCCTGGGCGCAGATCGAAGAAATCGTCGTTACGGTCCGCAAGAAAGACGAGAATATGCAGGACGTGCCGATCGCTGTCGAGGCCTTTACCGCCGAGCAAATCAATCGCAAGGGCATTACTAATATCGCTAATATCGCCAGACTGACGTCGAGTATTCAGTTCGACGAGTCTTTCGCGCAAAGTGATACACGGATCGTTGTGCGTGGTTTGTCACCGACGCGCGGGCGGCAGAACCTGGCGCTGCTTGTGGATGGCATCGACGTGTCCAGTGAGGCGATTTCGAGTTCCGGCGGTTCGTTGCTGGTGAATACCCGGCTCGTCGATATCGAGCGTATCGAAGTTTTGCTCGGTCCCCAGATGGCCTTATACGGCCGCAGCGCATTTAACGGCGCGATCCAGTACATCACCAAGGACCCCAGCGATGAACTCGAAGTCGAGGTGTTAGCAGATGTTGCCGACTACAATCGCACCAGTTTCACGACCAGTGTCAGTGGCCCGATCGTCGGCGATACCCTCGGGTTTCGCGTGAATGGGGCCTGGTGGGACGAGGGCGGGTTTTACGAGAATTCGATTACCAACGCAACCATCGGCGGGAGCAAGGGGTATGGTCTCGGGTTAACCTTCAAAGCGGAAATCGGCGACAACGTGTCGCTGAAGTTTCGCACGGAATACACCGATGACGAAGGCCAGCCCTCAGCGGCGGCCTATCTACCGTTTAATACCGAGCTCGCGACGCCGCTGGAGGCGACGGAACTATTGCCTGACGGCTCCCGAATTTCCGAATGCTTTAACGGGCAGAACGGTCAGGCCGATTTTATCGGGGCCATTTCGAACGCGAGCACTTTGAATCCGCCCCAAGCAGAGTTTAACGACGAATTATTGCAGGACAGGACCGATCGAATTACGGATCCAAATTTCGTCAGCATGACGCCGGGCTCGGATCTGAATCAGTTTTTGCTGAATCCTCCGCCTTCATCCGGTCTCACGCCCCAGCCACTTCAAGGGGCAGACACTCCGACCCTACCGACCGGCGGCATCAGCCCGTACTGCGAGTGGGTCGTACCCGTCCGGGTCGGTCAGATACCCGACGCTAAAGACCTGACCGTGACACTGGCGCCGAATCCGGCCACGCCGGGGCAGGATTACCCGGGGTTCGATCGCAAATTGCTGCGATTGTCCCTCGTTGCCGATGTCGATATCGATGCGTTCACGTTCACGTCCCTGACCGGTTACACGAACGACGACACGTTCGAAGCGCAGGACGCGAACGCGTTCGCATTTTTGTCGCCGGATGCCGGACCGTTTCTCGACGGCAATGTGAACACGTTCTCAGCCAATAATTTCAAGACCACCGAGCAGTTCAGCCAGGAGTTCCGGTTCGCGACGAAATTGGACGGGCCGGTTAACGGGATATTTGGCATCAATTACTGGGAAGAAACGGTCGAGAATGACTCTGTCTCGATCACGGCCGAATCGTCGGGCAGTCACTGTTTCTGGAGTAGCGTCACCGGCGACGTTAACCCGCCGACGCCGGGATGGGCTGCACGGGGTACACCGAACTGCCGGTCGGACCGCATCAGAACGCCGGGACGCCCTTCCGGGACCCGCACCCGTCGGACCGCGAAACCGAACACTGGTCGGTCTATGGAACGCTGGACTTCGAAATTGCCGAGGCCTGGACGCTGACGACCGAGGGCCGCTATAACACAGAAGACGTCACGGTTTTTGGCCCGGTCTTTCTGGACCCGGGCGCGAGTGGCGGGCCCGGCGGCCTGAATCCATGCGGAATCTTTTTCCGGCCGTGTGAAGCGTTCGATGACTGGATCGACGGCGGCAACTGGTTTGCCGATGCCTACTTTCCGTATATCGACGAAGACGCCGACGGTAATGCGTTTCGGCGAGTTCCGGTTTGATCATGCCCTGCTGGACGCAGGTTCCGGCCGAGTGCGCCAACTCGCTCCAGGGGCAGAAACGCCAACTCCATTGCAGATGGGCCGTTCGAGATCGAGCGGGAAGTCAACTCGCAGGGCGATCTCGTGCCGAAATGGACACGGGTTCCGGCACGAGTTCGGCGCCGGTTCTGGATGCGAATGGCCGCGCCGTCGTCAATCCGGCCGGAACCGATATGTTCAATCCGTGGTGTCGGAGCAGCCTGACAGACAGTGACCAATGGTTCAGTCCGAAAATTACGCTGAAATGGGGCCCGGCCGATAATACGATGTACTACTTTTCCTGGTCGAAGGCGCGCAAGCCGGGCGGATTCAGCCTGCTGACGGTCGGATCCTCCGGGTTGAGCCGGGATGTGACCGAGTTCGAACCGGAGAAGATGGAAGTCTGGGAACTGGGCGGCAAAACGGATTGGCTCGACAACTCACTGGTCATCAACGGCGCATTTTTCTTCCAGGACTTCACGGACAAACAGGCGCTGACATCGGCGCTGGGCAACGACGGTCGCCTGGTCTCGAAAATCGAGAATGCCGGGGCCGCGGAGGTCTGGGGCGCCGAGTTGTCAGTCAGCTGGTTCTCTCCTAACGAAATCTTCGGCGGCAATTTAAGCGTCGGTGGAGCCTATACGTGGCTCGACACCGAGTACACGGACTTTACCGTGGCGAGTGGCAGTTCGGTCAATGCGGCAGCAGCCGGCAATTGCACGCCGGTGGTGGTCGGCGGAGAATCGCTGTGCGAGTTAAGCTACACGGGAAATCAACTCGAGGATGCGCCGCCGGGCGCCTTTAACGGGAATATTAACTACACCTTTCCAATGACGGACGGTGTCGATTTCTACGTCGAAACCGACGCGATCTGGCAGGACAAACGTTTCGCCGGCGTGACCAATAACCTCTGGATGGATGCTTACTGGAATTTCGATTTTCGGATTGGATTCCAGACCGAAAGATGGGAAGCACTGCTGTACGTCAATAATGTGCTGGACGATGACACGATCCAGATGTCAGGGGGCGGGCCGGGCCTGGGTTGCTGTTTCGTGCTCGGTAGCAGTATTGATCTCGCCGAGCAGGTACCGACTTCCGCTGTCATGGTCGATCTTCCGTTGTTTTCGACGGGGTTTCTGCCTCCGCCCCGGGTGGTCGGTTTTCGCCTGAATGCCCGATTCGGCGGTTAGGATTAAATTCATTTCGGGGTTAAAAATAATGAGAGATTTATTCAAGCAGTTTCTGGACCATGATATTTCCCGCAGGGAGTTCGCGAAGGGGTTGACGTCGCTGGGCCTGAGCACGGCAGCCGTTCACTCGGTCGTCTCTTCGCTGGCGCAAGCGGCGGAGCCACTGCCTCGAGACGGGGTGAAGGTCGAAGGGACCGGCGCCCAGATTCTCTGGGAGACGGTTCTCGCGGCCGATGCGAAGTATGTTTTTGGCACGACCGCAACCGGCATGTCGCCGATTTTCGACGCGATGACGGTAAAGCCGGGCGCCGAGTGGATCATGTCAATCGCTGAATCGCAGGCGACGGCGATGGCCCATGGGTATGAACTGGCCAGCGGGAAACCGGGGTTCCTGTTCGTGCCGGGTGTCGCGATCCCGAGCACGATGAATATGCTGTACAACGCCTGGAAGGATCGATCGTCGCTGGTCGTTTTCTCCGATGGACCGAGTGGCGCCATTCCGTTCCGAAATATGTTCCAGCAGATGGAGGACTGGGTCGAGCCCATGATCCAGTTTACGAAATGGCGCTGGAAGCTCGACGATCCACGACATATCAGCGAAATCTCGCGCCGCGCGATCAAGCTGGCGCAGACTCCGCCGGGCGGCCCGGTGCATATTCGGATTCCGCTGGATGTGCTCGGCGCAAAAAATGTCAAACAGACGATCTATCCGCAGAGTCGATTCACGATTCCTGTCGAGATGCGTCCCAAGCCCGAGTTGATCGAGGCGGCGGCCAAGGCGTTCCTCGAGGCGAAGAAACCGATCATTACGGTCGGCTCCGAAGTCACGCGAGCGGGTGCGAACCGGGAACTGGTCGAACTCGCGGAACTGCTCGGTATTCCGGTCGCACAGGGCTACAGCGTCTATGGTGATTTTCCGTTTCGCAATCCGCTCTGGGCCGGTTTTCATGGTCTCGGCGCCCCCCGCGGTGCCATGGCGGGGGCAGATGTTTTCCTGGGTCTCGGGATCCAGATGCCGGGCCCGGGAATTTTTACCTCACCACCGCCGCGTTCGGCGACGATCATTGAAGCGCGTGTCGAATACCAGGACATTGCGATGACTTACCCGATCGACATCGCGATCGCGGCCGGTGTTAAGGAAACGATCGTGGATCTGACCGATGCGATCAAGAGCATGGCGACTGCCGAGCGCCTGCAGAAAATAAGCGGTCCGCGCCTTGCAGCTGCGCGCGAAGATCAGGCCGTAAGGGATACGGCCCGGCGAGACAAGGCAAGGGCGATGTGGGACGCGAGTCCGATGTCCTGGGCGCGTCTGTCGGCGGAACTCGACCAGGGTCTTGATGAGGACGCGATCGTCGTTCCGGAACTCGATTATCGGACCCCGCTGCACTGGCTGGACTTCGACCTTGGCAGGAAAAAGGTCATCGGACAGACGACCGGATTCGCGCTCGGCTGGGGTATCGCCGCGGCCGAGGGCGTCAAGATCGCCGAGCCGGACCGGCAGGTCGTGTGCCTGGTCGGTGACGGCGCGCTGCTGTTCGGCGAAATCGAAGCGTTGTGGGCTGCGTCCCGGTATGAGATCCCGATCATTATCGTCGTAACCAATAATATGAGCTACGACAATGAGCGCAACCGCCTGCAGGATCGCTCGCCGCTTTATACGAACAGGAATACGCGCGATCAATGGAAAGACATCACGGGATACCTCGGCGATCCGGATGTGGATTTCACCGGGCTCGCAAAAAGTTTTGCGATTGAAGGTGAGCGGGCCGCAACACCAGCGGATTTCCGAAAAGCACTGAAAAGAGCACGATCGGTGACGCGGGAAGGCCGGCCTTACTTGATCGACGCGATGATCATGCAGGTTGAACCGGTCAGAAGCGGTGCCAATCGAGGCAGCTACGTAAAAACGGAACAGGTCTGGTATCCCGATGTCTCTATCGCCAGGGGCCGCAGCAGAAAGGTGTAAAGGTGTTTAAATGGGGTCGAACCGCGATTTTCTTTTGGATACGGTGCTCTAAACTCGTATTCCCGATAGGAAAATTGCGGTTCGACCCGCATTTAAACCGGAGAACAATAATGAATTACAACACGCTGGGTCATTCGGGATTGCAGGTGTCCGAGGTCGGTCTGGGCTGCATGAATTTTGGTATGGCCAATACCGAGGCGGAGTCGACGGAAATCGTACACAAGGCCATCGAGCTGGGTATCAACCTGTTTGATACTGCGGACGTGTATGGAGAGCGGGGCAAGTCAGAGGAATGGCTCGGCAGCGCCCTGGGTGCGCGGCGCCCCGAAGTCGTGATTGCGACGAAGTTCGCCGGTCCGATGTCCGCAGATCGATTCGACATGGAGGGTGGTTCACGCCGCTATATCATAAAGGCGGTCGAGGCCAGTCTGCGAAGATTGGACACGGACTACATCGACCTCTATCAAATGCACCGAGTCGATGAGAAGACGCCGATCGAGGAAACGCTGCGTGCACTCGATGACCTGATCCGTCAGGGCAAAGTGCGTTACGTCGGTTGCTCAAATTATGCCGCCTGGCAAATCACCGAGGCGGCATGGACATCGGGTTCCGGCAGTCTCGATGGTTTTATTTCTGCACAGAATCGTTACAGCCTGCTGACTCGCGATATCGAAAAGGAAGTCATTCCCGCCTGCGACGCTTATGGCCTCGGCATATTGCCGTATTTTCCGTTGGAGAGCGGATTGTTGACCGGAAAATATCGCAAGGGCGAGCCACCCCCGAAGGGTACGCGCCTCGAAAAATGGGGAAGTTGGGGCAGCGGTGCCTTTGCGTCGGCGGACAAGATCGATAAGGTCGAGGCGCTGAACGAACTTTGCGCGCGCTACGATCATTCATTACTGGATTTGGCGATGGGCTGGCTCGCGAGCCAGCCGGCGGTTGCAAGTGTGATCGCCGGTGTAACCACCTGCGAGCAACTGGAGCAGAACGTCAAAGCGGGCGAGTGGCGTGGCTCGGATATTGAACTCGCCGAGATCGATGAAATCACCGCGCCGCCCGTGGAGTCTTTCGGGCCACCGCGACGGTAACACTGAGTCCACTCGATACGCAGGGTGCTCGCGTGTGCTGGCTCAGCCCGTGAGTAGGCCGCGCGTGTGCGGTCGTGTACATTCAGTCTCTATGAAGTTCTCGAAGTTCGGCAACCGGTTCACGCGGGATACGGGCGCGCGTCAATTGATGGATGATCTCGGCACCGCGATGTCGAGTGAAGAGGCCGTCATGATGCTCGGCGGCGGCAACCCGGCCCATATTCCTGAAGTTCTGGCATTGCTGGCCGAGCGTACCCGGGAGATTGCCGCGAATCCGCGGGAGTTCCGCCGCATGGTGGCGGACTATTCGAGCCCCGCGGGTGAAGATCACTTTCGTGCTGCCCTGGCCGGACTGTTGCAGCGGGAATATGGATGGGATCTCGGGCCGCAGAACATTGCACTGACGGGCGGCAGCCAGAGCGGCTTCTTTCAGTTATTCAATCTGCTGGCCGGGGAATTCGATGATGGGCGCTATCGCCGTATCCTGCTGCCGCTGACGCCGGAATATGCAGGTTATGCGGATCTGGGTATTGCCGATGATTTATTCGTGGCCCGCAAGCCGACGATCGAGTACCTCGACGACCACCTGTTCAAATACCACATCGATTTCGATCGATTAGACATTGATGAGGAGATCACCGCAATTTGTGTGTCGCGGCCAACGAATCCAACCGGAAACGTGTTGACCGATCAGGGAAGTGCGAAAGCTGGCGGACCTGGCGAGGCGGAATGACGTGCCGCTGATACTGGATAACGCCTATGGTATTCCATTCCCGGGCATTGTCTTTCGCGACGTCGAGCCGTTCTGGGATGAAAATGTCATTCTCTGTATGAGCCTGTCGAAAATCGGTCTGCCCGCGGTCAGGACGGGTATCGTGATTGCTCGCGAAGAAATCGTCGATGCGATGACGAGTTTGAACGCCGTCGTCAGTCTTGCCGTCAGCAGCGTGGGCCCCGTGCTGATGCGGGAGCTGGTGCATACCGGGGCGGATCATCCAGATCAGCCGCGATATCGTTCGTCCTTTCTATCAACAGCGCTCCGAGCAGGCGCTGGGTTGGCTGCGCGACGCTTTGGCCGGCTGCGACTATCATGTACACCGCCCGGAAGGTGCCTTCTTTCTCTGGTTATGGGTACCTGGTTTACGGGTCACGAGCGAAGAACTGTACCGGCGGCTGAAAGCGCGCGGTGTCTACGTCCTGCCGGGCCACTATTTTTTCCCTGGGTTGACGGAAGAATGGCCACACCGCGATCAATGCATAAGGATCAGTTATTCCCGGAGCAGCGACGCGGTTCGAGCCGGGCATCGAGATCATTGGTGATGAGGTCCGGAAAGTTGTATAGATCATTTGTTATTTAAACAGGGATTGTTAAATGGGCGATAAAAACGTCATGTTTGTATTTCCGGGCCAGGGTTCGCAGTACCGGGGGATGGGTCGCGACATCCACGCGGAATACCAGGTTGCGCGCGACGTTTACGCACAAGCAAGCGATGCACTCGGTTATGACATGGAGCAGCTCTCGTTCGAAGACCCGGCCGGTGAGATCGGTCTGACGCGCTATACGCAACCCGCGTTACTGACACATTCCATTGCCTGTCTGCGAGTATTCACCGAGCTGACGGGTGGCGCAGTGGCGCCGCGGGTGGCGGCCGGACACAGTCTCGGAGAATACACGGCCCTGGTGATGGCCGGCAGTCTGACCCTCGAAGCGGGCCTGAAACTCGTCAGGAAACGCGGCGAGCTGATGGGGCGAGCACGGCGAGGGCGGGATGATGGCGTTGACAGTTGATGTCGCCACGGCGAAAACAATCGCCGACAAACATTACTGCCAGGTCGCCAGTTGTAATCTGCCGGAACAAACGGTGGTCGGCGGCCGCGATTCAGATCTGAAAGCCCTGGCCGCCGATATCGAGGCGAATTATCCGCGTAAACGCGCGATTCCGCTGGCGACCGAGGGGGCGTTCCATACCTATTTCATGGTGACCGCGGCGCGCCTGTTTCGGGACGTGCTGGATGCGACCACGTTCGCTACGCCAGGCCACGAGGTTCTGGCGAACTATACGGCCAGTGCGCACGATCCGGATCCCGAGAGTATTCGTACGCGTCTGTTTTTCCAGCTCTTCAATCCGGTCAATTGGGTGGGTTGTTTGCAGACGGCCATGGAGCAGGGCGTCGATACGTTCGTGGAATTCGGTGGGGGTCTCGGTAAGGCAGAAGAGCCGGCGGGCAAGCGGCCCAACCTGGAGGGGATTATCAAGAAAGACGCTGAAAAGTCGCGATTACGATGCGGAGTACGTTGGCTGCGATTAACTGTGAATCGATTCAGGGCTACGCGCACGGCAACTCACTGCCTGATTAGACGACGGCAAATCGACTATTTGTATTATTTGTTTTCCGCGGCCTGTGGTTCAGATTCGGATTCCGGTTCACCGACCTCGTCGAGTCCCCTCATCTTGGCCAGTTCCTCGAGCGCGTTGACCATACCGGCGTCCTCACCAAAAACTGTTTCTGCGAAGCGCGCGTCGAGATCCTCGAGCTTCAGCATGCCGGTCGCACCGGTATCGTCGGCCGACATTTTTGGAACGCCGCCGGAATATTTCTCGTCGTCTTCGTCTTTTGTCCGCGGCTTTCGGTCGGTTCGGGCTGACTTTCCAGGTCCGACTCCAGGGTCTCGGCCGCGGCTTGTAACATCGTGGTCATCGTCCCAGGGTCACTTTCTTCCTCTTGATCGGGCTTCTCGTCCTCGTCCGGGGACGATTTATCTGACACACTCGTGGCGTCATGATCGGGTTCGTCGCCGTCCGCTTGAATTTCCAGCGGCTGCTCGAAAATCAGGTCAGTCTTGACGTTGTCTGGATCATCGCCGTCATCGGGACCGGCTTTGACGTCTGGTTTAATCTCCGCGACTTCCAGCATCGGGGGTTTCTCACGATTCGCGGGTTCAGCCTCAGGTTTGGGCGACGTGTCCTGCTCTGCCTTCGGGCTTTGTTCGGGCTGTTGTCTGCTCAGAGGCCGCCAGCCCAGCTCCTTGGCGACATCGTGGATCACGTCAGCATTGACGGTTTTCAGCTTCCGAGTGCTCGCTTCGCTGAGCACGGCGTCCATCAGGGTGTTAATTAATCTCGGTACGCCACCGACGTATTGATATACGATCGCTGACATTCCATTCGCGAGAATCTTGGCCGCCTTGCCTTTCGCGACATCGAATTGCTTCTGAATGTACTCATCGGTTTCGGCAACAGTCAGTGGCCGTACCCGGTAGCGATAGCCGACGCGTTGGCGGATGTGAATCAGCCCTGGTATATCCAGGAGCTTGTGCAGTGTGTGCGGGCCAAGCAGGACAATATTCAGTTGCGCGTCGGTCTCACCGGCCAGGTGAGCCAGCCGCAGGATATGATTGGCGCGTTCGGCCGTGAATCCGTTGATGTCGATCACCAGGGTGACCTTGCGACCCTGTTCGTTTTCCTTTTTTGTAGCCTGTCGTAATCGGTGGAGCGAATCAGCAATACTCCCGTCGCCAGCCTCGGCGCCGAGACTCAGTAAAGTCATCTGATAAAGCAAAGCGGCTTCGGTGTGGCGCATATCGACATGCGCGAGGATCGAATCTTTTTCGACTGCCTTCGCGGCCTGCTCGATAATCGTAGACTTTCCGACTCCGGGCCCGCCGGTGACTACGGCCGCTCCGTCCCTCGCCAGAAAAATATGCTGCAAGCGCGAAATTGCGATTTCGCTTTCAGCTGTCGGCAGAAAAGCTGCTGTATCTGCACTGTCGACAAAGGGTCGATGTTTTAGCTTGAAGTGATCAACGTACATGGGTGCCTGCTAATCCTTGATTCCGCCACCGTGGAATTATGTTCGAAGGCCAATGAATCAGCGTTGACCGGCGTCACAAAATTGCCGCGGGACCCCCCAGGTCAGGCTTGTTCGAGCTCGATCAGGGTGCCGGCGAAATCTTTGGGATGCACGAATATCACCGGTTTGCCGTGGGCGCCGGTTCGAGGCTCCCCATCGCCCAGGACCCGGGCACCTTCGGCAGCCAGTTTGTCCCGGGCGGCAATGATATCGTCGACCTCAAAACACAGGTGATGGATGCCGCCCGATGGGTTTCTGCTGAGGAACCTGGCAATCGGCGAGTCCGGACCCAGAGGCTGCAGTAACTCGATCTTGGTATTCGGCAGTTCGACGAATACGGTGGTTACACCATGGTCGGGCAGGTCGACCGGTTCCGAAATGCTGGCGCCGAGAATGTCCCGGTAGATCGCGCCGGCGGCGGCCAGGTCCGGGACGACGATCGCGACGTGATTTAATCGACCGATCATGTTTGCCCTTTTTTTCCATTGAGGAATTGTTGTACCAGTTCTTGAGCGGCAATCCCCGGTGAGGTTTCGCCATTTGCAACGGCGGCCTCCAATGCCGTCATTCGATCGCGCAACTTCGTGTCATTTCTCAGTAAACTGAGCAGAATTTCGGTTGCTTCGTGCCAAAGCCATGCGGTGGCCTGTGCGGACCGGATTTTTTCGAATTCACCGTTCGCCACCATCGTCGAGCGATAGCGCTCCACAATATTCCATATCGCATCGATACCGACGTGTTCCAATGCCGAACAGGTTTCCACCGGGACCACCCAATCGGGGTGTCGCGGATGGAGAAACCCGAGGGCGCCCCGATAATCGGCCGCCGAACGATTTGCCTCAGGCGCGAGCGCACCATCGGCCTTGTTCACAACGATCAGGTCGGCGAGTTCGACGATCCCGCGCTTGATACCCTGAAGTTCATCGCCACCGCCCGGCAACAGCAGCAGAATAAACATATCAGTCATTTCAGCGACCGCGGTTTCGGACTGACCGACACCGACCGTTTCCACGATAATGACATCGAAACCGGCCGCCTCGACAATGCTGATGGTCTCGCGGGTGTGTCGCGTGACGCCGCCCAGTGTCTGGCCCGCCGGTGATGGACGAATAAAGGCGTTTTCATTGCGCGACAGGGTTTCCATTCGCGTCTTGTCGCCGAGAATCGAGCCACCGCTCAGCGCTGACGACGGATCGACCGCCAGGACAGCGACCTTGTGCCCGGCGTCAATCAGATGATTGCCAAAGCTCTCGATAAAAGTCGATTTGCCGACTCCGGGTACCCCGGAAATGCCGATCCGAATGGACCGACCGGCGTGCGGGATAAGCTGGCTCATGACTTCGCTGGCTGGGCCCCGATCATCGGATTTGGCCGATTCGATCAGCGTAATGGCTTGCGCCAGCGCACGTCGATCACCGTTACGGACGGATCGGGCCAGCTGTTTCGGAGCGATCGATGGCATGTGACGTGCTTCTGGCTCAGATCTTTTTCGGTCGCGCCCGGCTACTCGAATTCGAGTATGGGCTGATCCACGACGAGGCTCTCATTCTGTTGGACGAGGACCTTGCTGATTTTGACATCTTCGGTTGCGCGCAGACTGTTTTCCATCTTCATCGCCTCGATGACCGCAAGCTCCGCGCCCGCCTCGACTTCGTCGCCCTCTCGGGCGGACAGACGCACGAGCAAGCCCGGCATCGGTGAAAGCAGGAATTTAGACAGGTCCGGCGGGACTTTTTCCAGCATGTATCGCGACAGTTCAGCGGCGCGTGGGGTTGTCACCAGCGCATCGATCTGCGTGCCACGGTGAGACAACCGGTAGCGGAGACCTACCCGGTCGAGTTGAAAGCAAACCCGGGCGGCTGTTGACCTCGGCGTTGATCAGGTTCATGCCGATGCGCCAGTCACTGATGATGCGATAGATCGATTTGCCCAGGGTCACTTCATAGCCGCCTTCGACCGGCACGACCAGGGCGGGATGGTGCTCACGATCGACGATAACAACAAAATCGGCGCCGACTTCACGTTCATGACTCGGCAGCTGGCCATCGAGCTTCGCCGCCCTGTCCATGAAGGCCCGATGAGTGGCCGCGGCCATCGCGATCGGAATATCGGGTTCATCATGCTGCACATCCGAAGCATGGAAACCATCAGGAAATTCTTCGGCGATGAAATGGGTGGTCAGCCGGCCTTCGACGAAGCGGGGGTGGGCGATCAACGCATTCAGAAAACTGATGTTGTGCGCTACTCCGCGAATATAATAGGCGTCGAGCGCATCATTCATATATTCGATGGCTTGTGCTCTATCGTCCCCGTAGGTGATGAGCTTTGCGATCATCGGGTCGTAGAACATCGAAACCTCGCTGCCTTCCTCGATTCCGGTGTCGACACGCACGTTGTCGCTGCTCTCCGGCGCCTGGTAACGGACCAACCGGCCAATCGAGGGCATAAAGTTTCGCAAGGGGTCTTCCGCATAGACTCGGGTTTCGAGGGCCCAGCCATTGAGCTTCACATCTTTCTGTTTGATTTTCAGTTTCTCGCCTGCGGCGATCCGAATCATGAGTTCCACGAGATCCAGTCCGGTGATCAATTCGGTGACCGGATGCTCGACCTGCAGACGGGTATTCATTTCCAGAAAGTAGAAATTCTTTTTGGCGTCGACTATGAATTCGACGGTACCGGCCGAACGATAGTCGACGGCCTTCGCGAGCGTAACAGCCTGTTCGCCCATGGCCTTACGGGTTTTTTCGTCGAGAAACGGAGACGGGGCCTCCTCGATGACCTTTTGATGCCGGCGCTGAATAGAGCATTCCCGTTCTCCAAGATAGATCACGTTGCCGTGTGCGTCGGCCATGACCTGAATCTCGATATGGCGCGGTTCCTCGATGAATTTTTCGGCAAAGATCCGATCGTCACCGAAGCTGGATCTGGCTTCATTCGTCGCGCGTTCAAACCCGTCCCGGCATTCATCATCGTTCCGGACGACGCGCATGCCTTTTCCGCCACCCCCGGCGCTGGCTTTGAGCATGACCGGGTAACCGATATCCCGGGCGACGCTGACGGCATGGTCGGGGCCTTCAATAACGTCCGTGTAGCCGGGAATCGTATTGACTCCGGCCTCGGCCGCGAGTTTTTTCGAGGTAATCTTGTCGCCCATGCTTTGAATCGCGTGGCTGCCCGGACCGATGAATGTGATCCCGGATTTCTCCAACGCGATTTCGAAGGCTGCATTCTCAGCCAGGAATCCATAGCCGGGATGCACGGCCTGGGCACCTGATTGTTGGCAGGCCGCGACAATCTTGTCGATTACGAGGTAGCTTTCCGATGATGGGGACGGGCCGATGTGGACCGACTCATCCGCCAGTCGTGTATGCAATGCGTTCTGGTCGGCATCCGAATACACGGCCACGGTGAGTATGCCCATCTCTTTGGCCGATCGGATAATTCGGCAGGCAATTTCGCCGCGGTTCGCGATTAGAATTTTTTCAAACATATCAGCGATTTTCAGATATAAAATCTATAACGGAATATTGCCGTGCTTGCGCCACGGATTTTCCAGTTTCTTGTCCCGGAGCATCGCGAAGGATCGGCAAACTCGTTTGCGGGTGGCGCGTGGCATGATCACGTCGTCGATAAATCCGCGGCTGCCGGCAATAAACGGATTGGCAAACTTCTCTTGATACTCCGCGGTCCGTTGGGCGATCTTCTCCTTATCGCCAATATCATGGCGGAAGATAATTTCCACCGCGCCTTTTGATCCCATGACCGCGATTTCGGCACTCGGCCACGCGAAGTTGACATCCCCACGCAAATGTTTCGAAGCCATCACGTCATAGGCGCCACCGTAGGCTTTGCGCGTAATCAGCGTGACCTTCGGGACCGTGGCTTCGGCATAGGCATAGAGCAGTTTTGCACCCTGTTTGATGATTCCGCCATATTCCTGCGCGGTTCCGGGCATGAAGCCGGGCACGTCGACGAGGGTCAGGATCGGGATATTAAAGGCGTCGCAAAATCGCACGAATCGGCCACCCTTTTTTGAGGAATCGATGTCGAGGCAGCCGGCCAGGACCATCGGCTGATTCGCGACGACACCGATGGTCGCGCCCTCGAGACGAATAAAGCCGACCACGATATTCTGTGCGTAGAGTGGCTGAATTTCCATGAAGTCACCCTCATCCGCAACCTTGATGATCAATTCCTTGATATCGTAGGGCTGATTGGCGTCGGTCGGGATCAGCGAGTCGAGTGACTGTTCCAGGCGATCAGCGGGGTCCTCGGTCGGCCAGGTGGGTGACTTTTGCCGATTGTTCGACGGTATGAAGTTGATCAGACGCCGCGTCGTCAGCAATGCCTCGACATCGTTTTCGAGCGCAAGGTCCGCGACGCCGGATTTCGAACTGTGGGTCAATGCGCCGCCCAATTCTTCGGCGGTGACAGTTTCATGGGTGACGGTCTTGACGACATCCGGGCCGGTCACGAACATGTAGGAACTGTCTTTGACCATCAAAATGAAGTCGGTCATGGCCGGCGAATATACGGCGCCGCCGGCACAGGGCCCCATAATCACAGAGATTTGGGGCACGACGCCCGATGCGAGAACGTTGCGCTGGAACACATCGGCATACCCGCCGAGCGACGCGACGCCTTCCTGAATTCGCGCGCCGCCGGAGTCATTCAGGCCGATGACCGGTGCGCCGACTTTCATGGCCTGGTCCATGATTTTGCAGATTTTCTCCGCGTGGGTTTCGGACAGCGAGCCACCGAAAACGGTGAAATCCTGGCTATATACGAATACGAGGCGTCCATTGACGGTGCCATACCCGGTTACAACCCCGTCGCCGGTGATTTTCTGATCCTCCATGCCGAAGTCGGTGCAGCGGTGTTCGACAAACAAATCCCATTCTTCAAAGCTGCCTTCATCGAGGAGTAATTCGAGGCGTTCCCGTGCCGTCAATTTGCCTTTCGCGTGTTGAGCATCGATCCGTCGTTGACCCCCACCCAGCTTGGCGGCTGCCCGTTTTTCCTCGAGTTGACGGATAATATCGTCCATTAGAAAGTCCTTCCGCTTACTGACGTTGTTTTCGAATTAAATTCAGAACTTCACCGGCCGCTACCGGAATATTCGTGCCCGGACCAAAAATAGCGGCGACACCGGCTGCGACGAGTTCTTCGTAATCCTGGGGTGGAATGACGCCGCCACAGATGACGAGAATGTCTTCGGCGCCCTGCTTTTTCAATTCTTCGATGAGCTGTGGCACCAGGGTCTTGTGCCCGGCGGCCTGAGAAGACACGCCGACGACATGCACGTCATTTTCGACGGCGTGTCTTGCCGCTTCATCGGGGGTTTGAAACAGCGGTCCAATGTCGACGTCGAAACCGATATCGGCGAACGCTGTGGCGATGACTTTCGCACCCCGATCGTGCCCATCCTGTCCGAGCTTGACGACCAGCAGGCGCGGCCGGCGGCCTTCATGCTGCGCAAATGCGTCGACATCTTTTTTGATCTGCCTGAACCCCTCGTCGCCTTCGTAAGCAGAGCCGTACACGCCACTGATCGAATGAATCACTGCTCGGTGTCTCCCATATACCTTTTCCAGCGCATCGGAAATCTCGCCGACGCTTGCCCGTGCCCGGGCCGCGGTTACGGCGAGTGCGAGTAAATTCTCATCGTCGCTCGTGGCCGCGGACGTCAATGCGTCCAGGGCCGCCTGACAAGCCGCGTTATCGCGCGTTTCGCGAATCGTTTCCAGACTCTTGATCTGCGCCTTCCGCACGGCGGTGTTGTCGATGCTCAGTACTTCGACTTCGGTTTCATCCTCGCGCTGGTATTTATTCACGCCTACGATGACATCCTCGCCCCGGTCGATGCGCGCCTGACGCAAAGCCGCCGCCTGTTCTATGCGCAGTTTGGGCATGCCGGATTCCACGGCTTTGGTCATGCCACCCAATTCCTCGACTTCGTCGATCAATTTGCGCGCTTCCGTGACCAGCGAGGCCGTCAGGCTCTCGACGTAATAGGAACCGGCCAGCGGGTCGACGACCTTGGTAATGCCTGATTCTTCCTGGAGCACCAGTTGCGTGTTGCGGGCGATATGGGCGGAGAAGGGTGTCGGTAGACCCAGCGCTTCGTCGAAAGAGTTCGTGTGCAGGGATTGGGTGCCACCCAGCACTGCCGCCAGTGCCTCGATCGTCGTGCGAATCACGTTGTTGTAGGGGTCCTTGCTCGTCAGGCTGACGCCTGATGTCTGACAATGTGTGCGCAGCATCAGGGATTTTTGATCCTGCGGTTCGAACAGGCTTTGCATGAGTTCGGCCCAGAGTACCCGCGCGGCTCTCAATTTGGCCACCTCCATGAACAGGTTCATGCCGATGCCAAAGAAAAACGATAACCGCGGTGCGAATTGATCGACTTTGAGCCCGCTCGACAGGGCTGCCCGGACATACTCGATGCCGTCGGCGATCGTGAAGCCCAGCTCCTGCACGCTCGTCGCACCGGCCTCGAGCATGTGGTAGCCGGAGATGGAAATGGAGTTGTACCGGGGCATGCGATGCGCCGAATAGCTCATGATGTCGGCAACGATCCGCATCGATGGGCTCGGCGGGTAAATATAGGTGTTCCGCACCATGAATTCCTTGAGGATATCGTTCTGCAGGGTGCCGTTGAGCTGATCCGGCGTTACGCCCTGTTCTTCGGCGGCGACGATATACATCGCCATGATCGGCAGAACCGCGCCGTTCATCGTCATCGAAACGGACATGCGGTCCAGCGGAATGCCGTCGAAAAGAATTTTCATGTCTTCGACGGTGTCGATGGCGACGCCGGCTTTACCGACATCGCCAACGACGCGCGGATGGTCGGAGTCGTATCCGCGATGCGTCGCGAGATCGAACGCAACGGACAACCCGGTCTGGCCGGCCGCGAGATTCTCGCGATAGAACGCGTTGGATTCTTCCGCGGTCGAAAACCCGGCGTACTGGCGCACGGTCCACGCGCGCCCGGCATACATCGTCGCGCGCGGGCCACCGGCAAAAGGCGGAAACCCCGGCAAACCGTTCAGGTGTTCGATACCGGCCAGATCATCTTGCGTATACAGCGGCTTAACCGGAATTCCTTCCGGCGTATTCCAGATCAGGTCCCCGGAGGGACGTCCCCGACCTTCTCTGTTTGCTAATTCCTGCCAATCCTGCACAGATGGGCTCGGGAATTTAGTCATGCCTAAATCCTTTCTTATTCTGCCTCGTCGCCGGTTGCGCGATTTCGTATGGCCGCGTGTAACGCGAGCAGGCGGCGCGCTGCGCTCGCGTGCAACTCTTCGATCATTCTGTCGTTCAGCACGGCGATGCTCTGTCCATTGGCAGCCGCAGCCTCCCACGCGGCGCAGATTTCCGCGGCCTGGGCCGCGTCTTCCGAAGACACGCCAAAAACCGTGTTGGCGGTCTCGATCTGCCCGGGATGGATCAGTGTTTTGCCATCGAATCCCAGCGCCTTCCCCTGATCGCAGACTCGTTGAAAGCCGGCGGGGTCGGCCAGGTCCCCATGCACACCGTCCAGTATATCAAGACCTGCGCTCCGGGCCGCCAGTATGCACTGGCCCAGAGACGGCAGCAGGCCCGTTCGTTCCGGGGTCAGCAGGCAATCTGAGGGCCTTGGCGAGGTCCGATGTACCCATGACAATCACAGCGAGGCGCGGCTCGGCGCCGGCAATCGCGTCGATGTCGATGATTGCGCGCGGAGTTTCGGCCATGACCCAGATTTTTTGGGTGTCGGGGGCGCCGTTGATCGTCATCATGTCGGCGACCTTGTTGATTTGGGCCGCTGTATCGATTTTTGGGCACAGGATCGCATCAGCGCCGCTGACGGCCGCAGCCGCCAGGTCACCCTCACCCCATTCGGTGTAGATACCGTTGATGCGTACGATGATCTCACGTGCCCCGTAGCCTCCGGTCCGAACGGCATCGACGACATTGTCCCGCGCCGTCTTCTTCGCATCCGGCGCGACGGCATCTTCCAGGTCCATGATCACAGCGTCGCAAGGCAATTCCCTGGCCTTCGCGAGTGCGCGCGTATTCGATCCCGGCATATACAGGACGGAGCGGCGGGGCCGCAACGGATCATTCATGCCAGCGTCTCGCTGTATTGTTGTCTGAGTGCATTTGTTTCGACCTTGCTCATGGCATTTCGCGGCAGTGCAGCGACGAAGAATACCCGTTTCGGCACCTTAAAATTAGCCAGGCGCGCGCCGACCTCCCGGATCAGTTCAGGTTCCGTGATCTCACAGTCCGGTTCGGTGACGAGAACGGCGATAACCCCTTCCCCGAAATCGGGGTGGGGCACGCCGAATACGGCTGATTCGATGACCCCGGTCAATGAGTCGATGACCTGTTCGATTTCCCGCGGGTAAACATTCAGGCCGCCGGTGATGATCATGTCTCTGTTGCGGCCGACGATGGACAGGTAGCCGTCGTCGCTGAGCAGGCCCTGGTCACCCGTGCGGAAGAATCCATCAGCCGTAAAATCCACCGCGGTTTTTTCCGGTCTATTCCAGTAGCCGATGAATACGTTCGGCCCGCGGACCTGAATCTGGCCTACCGTATCGGGTGCCAGCGGCCGATCGTTGTCGTCGACGACGCGAATTTCGATTCCGGGCAGCGGCAATCCCGACACTGCCGGGCCGGCGCTCGCCGATCAATGGGTTGGAACTGTTCATGCAGGTTTCCGTCATGCCGTAACGCTCGAGAATCGCGTGGCCGGTGCGCGCGCTGAATGCCTCGTGGGTCTCGGTTCGAAGCGGCGCGGACCCTGAAATAAACAGCCGGACGCCGGCGCAGGTTTCACGGCCGAAGTCCGGTTCATTCAGCAGTCGGGTGAAGAACGTCGGTACGCCCATCATGACGGTCGCGTCAGGCAAATCGCGCATGACCTCCCGCACATCGAATCTCCGGGCGAAGATCATGCTGGCGCCGCTGAGCAATACGCAGCCAATAGCAACGATCAACCCGTGCGCATGGTAGGCCGGCAGGACATGCAGCAACCGGTCCGCCCCGGTAAATCCCCAAACCTCGATCAGTGTGCGAATATTGGCGGCAAGATTGTGATGCGTCAGCATCGCGCCCTTCGGCTTGCCGGTCGTGCCGGACGAATAGAGCAGCACCGCAACCGTATCGGTCTCACAGTCCACGGGCTCGAAACCGGGTTCCAGGCCGGCACAGGCTTCGGTCAGGCTGCCCTGGCCGTCCGCGTCCAGGGTCAGAATGGCGCAGTCTGTGTTTCCGGTCAGCGTCGAGAAAAGTTCACGATCACCGGGGGCGCAGACTACGAGCCCGGGTTCTGCATCACCGATAAAGTATTTGAGCTCATCCGCCCGGTAAGCATCATTGAGCGGCTGATAGACAAAACCGGCGCGCAGGCACGCGAGGTACAACCAGATCAATTGAGGCGACTTCGGCGCCTGTACGGTCACCCGGTCACCGGGCCGCAGTCCGAGCGCATCGAGATGCCGGGCTATTCGGCCGGACTCACGGTCCGCATCCGCATAGCTGAACGAATCACCGTTTGGCCTGATCAGCAAGGGCAGGTCGCGATCGGCGGGAAAGCCCGCCGCGAATGTTGCAAATAGGTTCTGCATTTTCCGGTTTAGGAGGTCTGTCGAACTGCTAGGATAAGCGTAAACCCGGTATGGGTGCCCGGGTTTTTATTAATATTCTATATGAAGAATATTATATAACCTATTAATTTTAAAAGCGAATATTAAATACTCTCCGACATGAGCAGCGAGACGAAACCGATTTGGTGTCAGACACCCATGTAGATTCGGGCAAGGGGCGCGTGGCGTTATTGGTCACGTGCCTTGTGGACCTGTTCAAACCAGAGGTTGGATTCGCCACGCTCCGGTTGCTGAAACAGGCCGGCTATTCGGTTGAAGTGCCCACACAGGGATGCTGTGGTCAGCCTAATTTTAATAGCGGTGACCGCGCCGGTGCGGCCGAAATGGCCGCAGGCATCATCGAGCGGTTTTCCGGTTATGACTATGTCGTGGTGCCGTCGGGATCGTGCGCCGCCATGTTGCACGTGCATTATCCGGCATTGTTCGAGACCGGGTCCGACGCTCATCGCTCGGCTGTCGAGTTGTCCGGCAAGACGTATGAACTGACGGCTTTCTTGCACGATGTCGCCGGAATGCAAACGGTGGATGTCCATTGGCCGGCATCGGTGACCTACCATGACGGCTGTTCGGGTCTGCGCGAGCTCGGTGTCAGGGAGCAGCCTCGCACCCTGTTGCGGTCGGTTGCAGGTCTCACGCTGCATGAGCTCAGCGAGCCGGAAGCCTGTTGCGGATTCGGCGGCCTGTTCTGCGTCAAATACCCGGAGGTTTCGGCTCGAATCGTCGAGGCCAAAACTCAGGAGGTTTTGGCAACGGGTGCGGAGATGCTCGTCGCCGGAGAACTCGGGTGCCTGTTGCAGATCGAAGGCAAGCTGCATCGCGACGGCGCGGACGTGAAGGCCATGCATATCGCGGAGGTTCTGGCCGGAGCGGCCAAGGCCCCGGAAGGAAACGATAGAGATGGAAACGACTAGCCGCCACTTTCGGGACCTGACCCGTGCCGCCCTGGAGAATGAGACGCTGCAGGATTCACTGGACGGGGTGCGCAAGATCATGCCCGCCCTGCGTCAGAACGCGATCGATCAGCAAGCGGATTTTGACGGCATCTGTGACCAGGCCACGGCCATAAGGGACGAAGCCATCCACCACCTGGACCGCTACCTCGCTGAATTCGAGCGGCGCGTGGTCGCCCTGGGGGGGCAGGTGCACCGGGCGGCTACGGGAGAAGAGGCCTGCCGGATCGTGAATGATATTTGTTCATCGGCCGGCGCCCGAAGGGTCACCAAAAGCAAGTCGATGGTCACCGAAGAGATCGAGCTCAACGCATCACTCGAGGCGGAGGGCCTGGAAGTGACCGAAACCGATCTCGGCGAGTACATCATCCAGCTTCGCGGCGAAAAGCCGAGTCATATCCTGGCGCCTTCGCTGCATGTGACGCTGGCGGAGGTCGCGGAAACTTTTCATGCCCATCACGCACTCGATCGCGAGGCGCCGCTGACCGACGCCGTGGATATGCTGGCGGAAGCCCGTCTGGTGTTGCGGGATAAATTTCTGTCTGCGGACGTCGGCATTACCGGAGCGAATTTTCTGATTGCGGAGACGGGCGGGGCAGTCATCGTGACGAACGAGGGCAATGCGGATCTGACCGCCTGTCTGCCCGACACGCATATCGTCGTGACCGGCATCGAGAAGCTGGTGCCGACACTGGATGATGTCGGTGTGTTGCTCAGGGTGCTCGCCCGCTCTGCGATCGGTGAACGGCTCAGTAACTACACGACGTTCATACACGGCCCCCGGCGTGCCGGTGACACCACCGGCCCACGGGATTTTCATATTGTCCTCGTCGATAACGGCCGCAGCCAGATGCTCGGCACCGAATTCGAGCCCATGCTGCGCTGTATTCGCTGTTCGGCGTGTCTGAACCACTGCCCGGTCTATACGGCGATCGGCGGTCACGCCTACGGTTCAGTGTATTCCGGTCCGATGGGCGCCGTCCTGACGCCGGCATTTGCCGGCTTGCCAGCGGCCGCACATCTGCCGAATGCGTCGACGTTTTGTGGTCGTTGCGAAGCGGTTTGCCCGGTTCGGATACCCCTGCCGAAACTATTGCGCCACTGGCGGGAAAAGGAATTCAGCCGGCACCTGGCACCGGCGGGCCAGCGCGGGGGATTGGCCGCATGGAGATTTCTGAATCGTTGGCCGCGTTTGTACAGTCGTGCGCTGGGCCTGGCCGCAGCTGTTTTACGCGCCTGCTCGGAGTCTGTCGATACCGGGCCGCGCTGGATTCGCCGCCTGCCGTTCGGCGCGTCGGCCTGGACTCAGGTCAGGGATATGCCGGCGCCCGCCGGCCGCACATTTCAGGCCCGCTGGCGACGTCGCCAACGTTCGAAATGAATGCGCCCGGTGTAGAGCAGTTCATGGCGCTGGCCCGCGAAGAAGCCGCGACGGCCGAGCGGGTCACCGATCTGGCGCAGGTTCCGGCGGCCGTACATCGCTACCTGCAGGAACAAGGCCTGGCGCTGCGACTGAAAGTCATCGGACTGTCGGGTCCGGACGCAGTCACGTGGGCAGACGTGCCGGAAATCGACTGCGAGCCGGGTCCGGTCGCACGGGACGGTGATGTGGTTGTCACCGGTTGTTATGGCGGCGTGGCCGAGGCGGGCGCACTGGTCATGGTGTCGTCCCCGGAACATCCGCCCGAGGCAAATTTTCTCGCCGCGACACATATCGTCATCGTTCACGCGAATAGACTCGTCGATACGTTCGAGGGCCTTTGGGCCCGGCTGCGCGGCGACTATCCCGAAGCGTTGCCTCGTACATTGAATTTAATCGTCGGCCCGTCACGCACGGCCGACCTCGGCGTGCCGAGCAGGCTCGGTGCGCATGGGCCAGCCCGAGTCCACATCATCGTCGTCGACCCATAGAAATACGGTGTCCGGAGTCACTTGGTGTCAGACACCAGGAAATGGTGTCTGACACCAAGTGACTCCGGACACCGTATTGCTCCAATTTCGTTGTTACGACTTGTTACATCGGCCGTGCGATACCTCTGCTAGAATCCCGGCGCTTATACGCCGGATCCATGGCACGAGGAACCTGAATTAGATGAAAAACACCAAGGATGAGCCGTTTGTCGTCAGCCCGATGAGGGACAACTGGTATCAGGCCAGTTCTTTCTACACCTCGTCTTTCGCTCTGATCACGACGGTCAATGAGGACGGCGAGACGAATATCGGGCCCTATCAGCTGAGCTTTCCGTTCGAGGTGATCGGCCGGCGTTCGTGGATGGTCGTCAGCCGTCCGGGATCCAATACCGCGAACAACGTTCAGCGTACGACGAAATGTGCGATGCATTTCGTCGAATACAACGAGGACTGGATCAAGACGATCCTGAATTTCGGCTATCCCGGTCAGACAACGGAAGAGAAAATGGCGGACAACGATTGCTTTACGCTGATCGAGAGTCCGACGCCGGGCCGCGAATCGAGCGACATTTACCCGAAAATAATCAAGGAAGCCTACGAGGTCTACGAGTGCACGCTGGATGTCGAGCGCATCAATGAGAATCCGATCCTGAGGGATTCGGTGTCGGCGCACCTGCTATTGAATATCGACAACATTCTATTGAAGGAGAGTTGGAAGAAAAAAGTCGACGGGAGCAGTGACGAGATGCCGCGCGCCGCATTGACCTACGGATTCCGCGGCGCATCGACTTTCTGGTTCGGGGCGCCGGAACCGGCGTATAAATTACCGATTCCGGACAAGGGGACCCAACGATGACGTCGTGCTCTACGTCGCGAACCGGCTGGATGACGAGGTCAGATTCACGAAGGAAGCCTGCCATCAGTTGACCGGCATTCCGAAGGCATTCCTCGAGCAGGCGTTGAAGGGCATCGTTGACGTCGCGAAACAACGCGGTGTCATCGAAATCGACCTCGATTTCGTGCAGGCGTTGAATAAAGAGCGTGAGGGCTGAGGCGTTATTTCATCTCCGCCGGGCCCGAGTTCGCCGGGTTCGGTTTCGATCGGTCGATACCCAGTTTTTTTGCGGCTTTGTCGAGTTCGTCCCTTTTTCAGCTCACCTTTTTCAGCCAGCGCGGCCAGCGCGGCATAGGCGACATACTCCCCGCTGACTTCGAAGTGAGCGCGAAGATCGGGCCGTGATTCACTGAGCCCGTAGCCGTCGGTGCCGAGCACGATGTAGGGTCCGGGCACCCAGCTTGCGATGCTCAGCGGCAGGGCTTTCATATAGTCCGATGCGGCCACGAACACGCCTCGTTCATTCTCAAGCAACTCACGGACATACGGCACTTCAGGTTCCCCAGTCGAGAGCATGTTTTGACGTTCGACGGCGAGGCCCTCACGGCTGAGCTCATTGTAGCTCGTCACGCTCCAGACATCGGTCGACACGCCCAGATCCTCGAGCAGGTCCCGGGCGCGCAGCACTTCGGTCATGATGGCGCCGCTGCCGAACAAGTGGGCCTTGCGTTCGTTGCCGTTGTTTTTGGCCGAACGTTGAAAGCAATACATGCCTCGCACGATGCCGTCACCGGCATCGGCCGGCATTGCGGGCATGACGTAGTTTTCGTTATGGATCGTGATGTAGTAGAAAATATTTTCCTGCTGGGTATACATCCGGTGAATACCTTCGCGAATGATGACGGCCAGTTCATAGGCGAACGACGGATCATAGCTCAGCAGATTGGGCACCGTATTGGCGACTACCTGAGAATGGCCGTCTTCGTGCTGCAGGCCCTCACCATTCAGCGTCGTTCGTCCGGAAGTGCCGCCGAGCAGGAAACCACGGGCGAGCATGTCACCGCAGCTCCAGATCATGTCGCCGACCCGCTGGAAGCCAAAGATCGAATAGAAGACGTAGAACGGGATCGTCGGTATGCCGTGCACGGCATAGGCGGTGCCGGCCGCCAGGAAAGACGCCATCGCCCCGGCCTCACAGATGCCCTCCTGCAGGATCTGGCCGTCCTCGGCCTCGCGGTACGGCATCAGCGTCGAGCTGTCGACCGGACGATATTTCTGCCCTTCCGGCGAATAGATGCCGGCCTTGCGGAATAGCGCTTCCATGCCGAAGGTCCGGGCCTCATCCGGCACTATAGGCACGATGTATTTGCCGAGTTCCGGGTGATCGAGGAGCTTGGACAGCATTCTGACGAACGCCATCGTTGTCGACAGGGCGCGCTCGCCGGACCCCTTGGTCTGATCTTTGAACACCTCGAGAGCCGGCGGCTGCAATACGGGGCAGTTGACGACCCGGCGCGGCCAGGCCCCGCCGAGCGCGGCGCGTTTACTGCGGAGATATTGGATTTCCTCGCTGTCGTCGTCGGGCCGATAAAAATCGGCCCGTATAGCGGCATCGTCGCTGATCGGAATGCCGAGCCGGCGCGCGGTGTCGACGCGCTCATCCGCATTCAGGTTCTTCTTTTGATGCACGGCATTAGAGCCTTCATAGCCCTGCATGCCGAAGCCCTTGATCGTCTTGATCAAAATCACGGTCGGCCCGCCGGTATGGTTTACGGCCCGGTTGAACGCGGCGAATATTTTTTTGTGGTCGTGTCCGCCACGCCGGATACAGCGAATTTCCTCATCTGACAACACCCGCATAATTTCGGCGAGTTTCTGATTCGTTCCGACCCAGTGATCGCGCACTTCCTCACCGCTGGACACCGAGTACATCTGGTAATCGCCGTCGACGGCTTTTTCCATGCGTTCCTGCAGGTCGCCGCCGTGATCGATCGCGAACAACTTGTCCCACCCACCACTCCAGATCACTTTGATGACATTCCATCCAGCGCCGCGGAAGCTGCGCTCGAGTTCCTGGATAATTTTGCCGTTACCCCGCACCGGCCCGTCGAGCCGTTGCAGGTTACAGTTCACGACCATGATCAGGTTGTCGAGTTGTTCGCGCGCGGCAATATTGATCGTGCCGAGAACCTCCGGTTCGTCGGATTCGCCGTCACCGATGAACGCCCAGACTTTTCCGCCGTTGGCGGGTTTCAACCCACGCCGCTCCAGGTATTTCGCGAACCGGGCCTGGTAGATGCAGCTCGGTGTCGACAATCCCATCGATGCGCTCGGCGATTGCCAGAACTCGGGCATGTTTCTCGGGTGGGGATAGGAAGACAGGCCGCCGCCAGGCTGCAATTCCCGGCGGAAATTTTCCAGTTGTTCCCGCGTCAGGCGGTCTTCGAGATAAGCGCGTGCATATACGCCGGGTGATGCATGCGCCTGAATGCTGATCAGGTCGCCGCCATAAGTTTCACTCGGGTTGCGGAAAAAATGATTCAGCCCGACCTCCATCATCGTCGCCGCCGATGCATACGTACCGATGTGACCGCCGACACCGGTGCCGCTATCATAAGCGCGCAGCACCATGGCCATGGCATTCCAGCGCAGGATGTTTTCGATGCGGATCTCGAGTTCGATATCGCCCGGGTAGGCGGGCTGCTGTTCCAGCGGAATGGTATTGCGATAGGGCGTATTTAGCGTCGCGTCTTCGACGATCACATTTTCGTCGGCCAGGTAATCCTGCACGGCCTTGAAAATGGCCTTGGCCCGTTCCGGACCCTCCGCGCGCAGCAGTGACTCCATGGATTCGAGCCACTCCTGCATTTCAATGTCCCGGGCTACGATATCGGCGCGCCGTGAAACCATCGGGTTAAAACTCCTGTTGTGACATTAACGCCGGGCCGCAACGACTCGACAGGGTGCTGGCCAGATTGTAAATTCGACTGTGTTTGGCCGCTTGCTTATCCGGTTAATTGTATCTTAAGCACGCGACTTTTATCGATATTTCTATTTAAGTAATCATAGTAACTTGTTGAAAAAAATATGAATAATACGTTTCAGCTGGACCGAACCGGTCTCGCGCGGCGGCGTTTGCTGAGCTTTATGTTGCAATCGCCACTGTTCGCATCGACCGTCGGATTGGCGGCCTGGTGGCCGGCCGTGGCGACCGCCCTGCCGGAACGCGCGATTCCCGAGTCGGCGAACAAGGCTTTGGACGTCTTTCAGATGAAGGCCGTCGCGCGTCAAACCCTGGACCTCAAGACCTGGCACTTCGTCATGAACGGCGCGGACGATGGCAAGACGATGAATGCAAATCGCACGGCCTTCGATGCGTGGCAGATTCGCGTCCGGCGTCTCGTCGACGTGAGCCGGATCGACACCGAGGTCGAGATCCTCGGTCAGGTGTTGAAATCTCCGATCATCCTGGCCCCGGTCGGGGCTCAGCAGTCCTTGCACGACGATGGCGAACTGGCCACCTCGAGTGCCGCGGGCACGCGCCGGACGCTGATGATCTGTTCGACGATGACGAACTACAGTGTCGGCGAGATCGCAGCGGCGGGCAGGGGGCCGCACTGGTTCCAGCTTTACCCGAGCAGGAACCGGGCGTTCATGAAAAAGCTCATCGACGATGCGGAAGCGGCCGGGTGCAGAGTAGTCGTTCTGACCATCGACGGGCCGACCCTCGGCAATCGCGAAGCCGAGCGATGGTTCAGAGGGCAGGGCGGCAACGAATCCGTCCGGCTCGGCAATTTCGAAAACTTTTCCGGGCCGACGCCGATCGGTGATTCGTCGCTGACCTGGGATATCATGAACTGGCTGCGTGCAAACACGCGGATGAAAATCGTGCTGAAGGGTATCGTGACGCGCGAAGATGCGGCGCTTGCCGTCAAGCATCGCGTCGATGGAATCATCGTGTCGAATCACGGCGGGCGCCAGGCAGAAAGTAACCGCGGAACCCTCGAATCGCTGCCAGAGGTGCTCGACGGTGCGGATGGCAGGTTCCCGGTCCTGATCGACGGCGGGTTCCGCCGCGGGACCGACGTGTTCAAGGCGCTCGCGATCGGCGCGAAAGCGGTCTGCATCGGCGCCGTACCTGTGGGGGCTCGGCGCGTTCGGGGAGGAGGGCGTCGATCGCGTGATCCGGATCCTGCAGTCCGAATTCAAGCGCATCATGCAGTTCGCCGGCACGACGAGCGTCGATGCGATCACAGCCGACTATTTAACGCGTCGCTGAACCAGCGCTTCCAGTTTCCGTTCGCACTAATGAACGGCGACGGGTTCAATACCGTGTCGACGGCGTCTTCGTCAGGGAAGGTTTCCGGGTAGTCCTTGTTAAAGTGCAGGCCGCGGCTTTCATGCCGGCCCAGCGCGCTGCGGATTGTCAGTTCGGCCACGAGTGCCAGGTTGCGCAGCTCGATGAGGTCATTCGTGACCTTGAAATGGCCGTAATATTCCGCGATTTCGCCCTGCAGCAGTTCGACCCGGTGCAGGGCTCTTTCGAGGCGTTTGTTGGTGCGCACGATACCGACGTAATCCCACATGAACCGTCGCAGCTCATGCCAGTTATGGGACACCACGATCTGTTCGTCGGGATCCGTGACCCGGCTTTCGTCCCAATGCGGGAGCGCCGGAGCGGATTTTATCGGTGATTGAAGCGCTTCGATGATGCTGTCGTGAGCCGAGGCGGCGAATACCGCGCATTCCAGTAGCGAATTACTGGCCAGTCGATTCGCGCCGTGTAAGCCGGTGGACGCGCACTCACCCACGGCGTAAAGACCCGGCAGATCGGTTTTCGCGTCCAGACCCGTGACGACCCCGCCGCAGGTGTAGTGGGCGGCAGGCACGACCGGGATCGGCTCCTTCGTGATATCCATGCCAAACTTTTTGCAACTCTGCGCGATGTTCGGGAACAGGCGGAGTATCTCGTCCGCCGGTTTGTGGCTGATGTCGAGATAGACACAGTCGTAGCCACCCCGTTTCATTTCATAGTCAATAGCCCGCGCCACGATGTCGCGCGGCGCGAGTTCGGCACGTGCATCGTGTTCCGGCATGAACCGGGTGCCGTCGGGTAGCAGCAGGAGACCGCCTTCTCCGCGCACGGCTTCGGAGATCAGGACCGATTTGGCATGCGGGTGATACAGGCAGGTCGGATGAAACTGGACGAATTCGAGGTTCGCGACCCGGCAGCCCGCCCGCCAGGCCATCGCGATGCCATCGCCGGTCGCGGTATCCATGTTACTCGTGTACAGATAGACCTTCGACGCGCCGCCGGTCGCGAGCACGACGGCGTCAGCCGCCAGCGTCATAATTTCGTTGTTCTGTCGATTCAGTGCGTACGCGCCGAGGCATCGGTTGCTCTCGGTGGCGCCGAGTTTTGTCGCCGTGATCAAATCGATGACGATCTGATCCAGCAACAAATGGATTCGCGGATGGGCGGCAATTCTTTCCTCGAGTGCGGTCATGATGGCGTGACCCGTTGCGTCGGCCGAATGCACGACCCGGCGCTCGCTGTGCCCGCCTTCACGGGTCAGATGCAACGCGTCTTCGTCACGGGTAAAGACGACCCCGTGATCCGTCAGCCACTCGATGCACTTGGGGCCACGGTTAACGACATAGTCGACCACGTCCGGATTGCACAGTCCGGCACCGGCGGTCAGCGTATCCTCGGCATGCGCTTGCGGTGAGTCGTGTGGGCCGATCGCGGCTGCGATGCCACCCTGAGCCCAGTTGCTCGAACTTTCCGTTAACGGCATTTTGGCGACCAGGCCCACTGTCTTGCCCGATTCGGCCAGCCGGAGCGCGAGCGACATGCCCGCGAGGCCACCGCCGATAATCAGGACTTCGAATTGGGTTTCCGCCATACCGCTTCGATCGGGGTCCGGTCCGGGTTCAGACCGCGAGCATTCTATCCATGGCCAGGCGCGCGCGTTCAGCGATCGCCGGGTCTACCTCGATCTGCGGTTGCAGGTTCTTGAGCGACCACAAAACCTTTGGCAACGTGATTCGCTTCATATGCGGGCACAGATTGCATGGCCTGATAAAATCGACATCCGGAAATTCGACGGCGACGTTGTCGCTCATCGAGCACTCGGTGACCATGACGACCCGTTTCGGGCGCTCCGTGTCGATGTGACGAATCATGCCGGATGTCGAGCCGACGAAATCAGCTTCGTTCAGTACGTCTGGCGGGCATTCCGGGTGGGCCATGACATGGATACCCGGATAATCGCTGCGGTACCGGCGCAGTTCATCAGCCGTGAAACGCTCATGCACTTCACAGGCACCTTCCCAGTATATGATTTCGACATCGGTCTGAGTCGCGACATAGCGTCCGAGGTAACCGTCGGGAATAAAAATGACCCGGTCGGTATTCAAGGACTCGACAACCTTCACGGCGTTCGCGGACGTGCAACAAATGTCTGACTCGGCCCGCACGTCTGCATACGCGTTGACGTAGGTGACGACCGGTACGCCGGGATACTGTTGCTTCAGTTTCACGACATCCGCGCTGGTGATCGAAGCGGCGAGCGAACAGCCGGCATTCATATCCGGCAGCAGCACGGTCTTGTCCGGGCTCAGAATCTTGGCGGTTTCGGCCATAAACCGGACACCGCACAACACGATGACATCGGCGTCCGTTTCGGCGCCTTTCTGGGCCAGCGCCAGGGAATCACCCGTGATGTCTCCGACCCCGTAAAAGATTTCCGGCGTCTGATAGTTGTGTACCAGGATCGTCGCATTACGCTCGCGTTTGAGTTCATCGATGGCGGCGATCAGCGGCGCATGAATAGGCCACTCGACGTCCGGGATGACGTGTCTGACCCGTTCGTAAATCGCCGCGGTTGCGCGCTCGACCGCGGGGGTGAACTCGAGATCAGCCTGCGAAATAGTCTGTGGTTCCTGCATGGTGCGTTTCATGTGGCTTCGTCGTTAAAGGAGAGTATAGGTATACGGCCCGAAAATAGACACGCCCGGGCCCCTGGTCCGTCGTAACCACATAGCGGTTAAGGGCCATTGATAGCGAGCATTTGCGCAGTGTTCCGGCTGTTGTTCTTCTTCCAGAAAATCTAACTGCGAGCCGGATCACAGCCCGGACGGTGAGTTCAGAGCATAATACATCGGTTAACAGGGCCGGAAATAGTATGCAAACAGGCGCGGATAAAAACCAGATCATTAGCGACTACACCGCGTTTCTGAAAGCGCTGTTACCGGAGACGACCGGGTTTTGTTGCCACGACCGGCGGGGCCGCCTGTTCTGGGAGGAGCAGGGTGCCACGAGCCGCGAATGGCCTGAGCAGTACCAGGCCGTTCTTCACGACATTCTGGAGGCGCCCGGCAAAGCATCCGAGATTGGCCGCATCAGCGCTGAGCCCCGTTCGGTGTATATCCTGACCCTGACTGACAACGAACAAAAATTGATCGGGGCGTTATCGGTATTCGTTGACCCGCTAAAAACCGATATGTCCTATGCGGAATTTTCTGACTTGGTCAGACCGGCCGTACGCAGCCTGGAGCGCGAACTGACCCTGCGGTACCGGCTGGTCTCGACCTACAAGCAGCTCAGCGTGCGATCCGCCGAGGAGAATCTGCTGCACCAGGTCGAGAAACTGGTTCACCTGCGCCGGCCTTGTGAAAAGACGCTGGGACACATCTTGCTGCTTTGCCTCCGGTTTTTAAATATTAAAGGAGCAGGGTTGTTCATTCCGGAACGGCAGATGCGGCTGTTCGAGGGGGAGGCGATCCGGCCCGCGCAGGCGCAATTATTGCTCAGCGAAATGGTCGAGCGGGCGGCATCCGAGACGTCGCAAGACGATGTCGATTTCAACGCCGAGATGGATGTGCTCGCATTGCCGGTTTGCCACGACAAGAAGCTGCCCCTCGGCGTTCTGGCGCTCTCGGGATGGGGGAAATCCGATTTCAGCACCCGGCGGCGAAGGCGTATTGCGCGTTATGTCGTCGCCCTGATCGAGGATGTCATCGGCCGTGATTACGACAGTCTGACCGGGTTGATGAGTTGGAGTCTGTTCGAGGAGCAACTCATAGAAACCTGCAAGCGCAGCACGGACGGCGAATTGTATTGCCTGTATTTCGATATCGACCAGATGCATGTCATCAATGAAACATTTGGTGTCGAAAAAGGCGATGAGATTCTCGTGTCATTCGCGAAACTGCTCCGGGAGCGGCTCGGCTCGAGCCTGATCACGCGAATCTCGGGTGACCGGTTTACGGCCCTGATGGTGGGCATGGATATCGACAGCGTTCGGGATCATGCCGAAGGGATCAGCCGGCAGTTCAGCGAGCTCGAGTACGTGCGTGGCGATCAGACCCTGAGACCCACGGTCAGCGTCGGTATCGGACCCGTGACCGGCGAGTCCAAGCTCGCCAGCGCCGCGCTCGCGCCGGCCCAGGTCGCCTGCCAGGCGGCCAAAGAGCGTGGCCGGGGCCGGGTCGAGTCATTCCAGCAGGGCGATGCGAGCATTATTCAGAGGCTCGACGATATCCACCTCGTCGGGCATATTCGCAACGCGATCGAAAATGACCGGCTGATGTTGATGGTGCAGCCGATCGTCGCCATCCAGGATCAAGCGACGACCTATTACTATGAGGTGCTGGTGCGTCTGGTGACTCCGGCGGGTGGCCACGTCATGCCCGCTGATTTCTTCTCGGCCGCGGAGCGCTATCAGCTCATGGAAGATCTCGATCGCCTCGTCGTGACCAAGACATTGAAAATGCTTTCGGAGCGCATGCAGGATTTGCGCGAACTGCCCTTGCACGTCGCCATCAACCTGTCCGGGCAAAGTCTCAGCAGCGAGGATTTTCTGCCGTTCGTTCGCAAGCAGATCGAAAAATTCGGCGTTCCGGCTACGATGCTGTGTTTCGAGGTGACCGAAACCGTCGCGGTCGCGAATCTGCAACGGGCTCAGCACTTCATGCACACGCTGAAGACCCTGGGTTGCCGGTTCTCGCTCGATGACTTTGGCACCGGACTCAGTTCTTTCGCCTATCTGAAGTTGTTTCCGGTGGATACGCTGAAAATCGACGGGAGTTTTGTCCACGACATCACGACGAATGTCACATCGCAAGGGGTGGTCGCCGCCATCGTCGAGGTCGCGCGGGTCATGGGGCTCGAAACGGTCGCCGAATATGTACAGGATGAAGCGTCGATGGCCCTGATCAAGGATCTCGGCGTGACCTGGGGCCAGGGTTTCCTGCTCGGCGCGCCCGAGCCGCTGGCCGACAAGCTCAACAGCCTCACGTTGCACTCCGACGTGGCAGGGCTCATCGCCTGATCCCATACTTCGGATCGGGCCCCCCCCTGATTAATTGTCCGCCGGCCCGCCATGGCATAATGCCGGTTGATTTGCGGGAGAGTGCAGCAGACATGCGATCAGGAATTTTTCGGTTTTTTTCGCCGACGGCATCGATCTTTGCCGCGGCCCTGGTCACGCTGGGCGGGCTCGGTCCGGACACCGCGGTCGCGGAAGATCGATTCAGCAGGGCCGCGCTGGCCGAAGCCGATTATTTTGCCGGCAAGCGTGCATTCACCCAGCGTTGCGGCGCCTGCCATACGCTGGCGGACAACAGCGCCAATCTCATCGGCCCCAATTTATACGGGTTGTTCGAGCACCCGGCGGCGAGCAAAGACGGCTTCGCTTATTCCGATGCGCTGGCCGAATCCGGGATCGAATGGACCCCCGCTGAACTCGCTGCGTTCCTGTCCGACCCGGACGGCTACCTGCCCGGCATCAAGATGATGATTCCCGAACCCGTGCCCGACGCCGATCAGCCCGACATGATTTCTTTCCTGATGGTCGAGACCGGCGCCGCCGACTGGCCCCGGCCCGAACCCGCGGTCGGTGATGCGGCGCTCGATCGTTCGTTGCCGATCTCGGAGCGCTTCCCGAGTTTCTGGAATCATATGATGTTCAATACGACCCGGTATCGGATGGTCACGGCCGACGGCGAATTGATTTTCCGGGCCTATTTCAACCCCGACGGCTCGGTGGGCTCCAGTCACGAGTCGATTCGCGGATTCTGGCACGTCGACGACCGGGATTTCTTTTGTTACGCGTTGTTCGGCATCCCGTTGGAACCCAAACAGCTGGTCGAATGTTTTCCGGTCGCCGTCATGGCGATTCCGCGATTTTCCGAGGAGCTCTGGGCGTCGCACCCGGTGCCGGGTGTGACCTTGCACGGCGGGATCATGGCCGGCCGCCCCTGACAGGGCGCGAAAACCCGCGCTGCGTTAAATTGGCGTTGACGATCTGACCGCGCACAGGCGCTGGCGCACGCCGGGGCCGGGGTTCGTCGACCCGGCCGTGTTCATAGGCGACAACGAACAGCGAAGCCGAAAATGCGTCGAGCAATTCTCCGGGTCGTAGCAAAAAATCGGGGTTGCGGGGTTTGCCGAAGCGTTCATTGCCGGCCGCGAACGTATCGAAGATCAACACGCCGGCCTCGTCGAGCGCGTCGATCAACAACGGAAAATGCGGGCGGTGCAAATAATTGCAGACCACAATGCCGTCAAAACGCATATCAACAAACGGCCACGCCTCGTTTTCGAGATCCGCCTCGATCAGTTCGACGCGCTCGTCAGTCGCGATATCCGTCACACCCGTCAGATCGATATCGACCGCAACGACGCGAAAGCCCTGGTTCGCCAGATAGCGGGTATGACGGCCGCTTCCGCACGCCAGGTCCAGGACCCGGCCACCGGGAAGATCAAACCGGCGTGGGTTTCGACCCAGGCCGAAGGTGTTTTCTGGTCGTCATGGGTCATCCAATGGTCTTCAAATTGTCATCGCCTGGTTGATCTCTCGCGGATCTCCCGGATCATCCGGCAGGTTATTCCGCTGATCATCCCGCTGGTCATCGATGGGCCAAAGAAAAAACCCCGCCGAAGCGGGGTTTTGGTTTTCAAGAGCTCCTGTTCAATGATCCCAGAGGTTCATTGAACGTGTTGCTTCAGGTTAGCGTCGTCGCCGTCTCAGCAGCGGCACCGCCATCAGCAGCAGGAGCGTCCACGGGTCCAGGGCATTACCGTCCTTCGCCCCGGTCGAGAACGCCCCGGTCGAGATAATCAGATCGACAAAGTTACCCGGTTCGGCATTCGTATTGCCGGCCGGAGTCTGGCTGACAACGAACCCTGCTGCCACGAAGTTATTTCTTTCCGTCGTGGTTTTGCCGGGTACGAGGCCGGCTGCAACGATTTGCGCATCGGCATCCCCCTGCGATATGCCGACGACGCTCGGTACCAGTGCGCCCAGCGAAACCGTCAGGTCGACTGCGGACCCGGTCGTCGCGGTCGT